>ERZ772786.292-NODE-292-length-20677-cov-7.530016_pt1 | contig 20677 bp, 20 predicted proteins | sample MGYA00511473_ERZ772786 | MGnify/ENA primary metagenome ERZ772786 (study PRJEB29015, sample SAMEA2738025) | human oral metagenome | biome: human oral; feature: human-associated habitat; material: saliva | place: China | collected 2252 ...
GATCAACGACCCGACCCGGTGTGAAGGCGTGCGCGTCATCGGCGTGGATGAACACGCGTGGCGCCACACCCCCTACGGAGACAAATACGTCACCGTCATCTTGGACTTGACGCCCATCCGAGATCGCCGTGGCCCCTCCCGACTCCTAGACATGGTCCCAGGCCGCTCCAAAAAGGTCTTCAAAACCTGGCTCGCCTCCCAGCCCCACACGTGGCGTGAGCGTATTGAGATCGTCGCAATGGATGGATTCACCGGGTTCAAGAGCGCAGCCGCCGAAGAACTCCCCGGCGCAAGGGCGGTCATGGATCCCTTCCACGTCGTACACCTCGCCGGCAACGCCTTGGACGAGTGCCGCAGACGCATTCAGCAAGAACTCCACCACCAGCGCGGGCGCGCCACGGACCCCCTCTACAAGGCCCGTAGGATACTTGCACACCAGATCCTGCCTACTCACACCACACCAGCAACACCGCATCCTCGACCTATTCGCCAGCGATTGCCACGTCACACTCGAAGTCACCAGGAGCACCTACCAGAACATCACCCGACACCTACCGCGCGCCCAACACGAGCACCGGTAAGGCCATCATGGAAGCCGAAATCAACACGCTGACCTCCACGCGCGTACCGAGGAGCCTCACCGAACTCATCACGCTGGGCAGGACACTCAAACGAAGAACCACAGACATCCAGGCCTACTTCGACCACCCCCACACCACAAGCGACCCCACCCAAGCCATCAACGCACCCCTCGAACACCTACGCAGCCGCGCCCCAGGACTTTCCGAAACCTCACCCACAACATCACCCGAACACTCCCCAAAACCGGAGAATTCAAACCCCAACCACACCCCCAATTACGAAGAGCCGCTTAAGTGTTGCGGGTGCATACGCTGGCCAGGGCGTTCTCGATCTAGAGGCGACCAGCTTTCTTGAGTTCGATGTAACGGTCAGCTGTGCGTGCGGGTAACAGTTCAGCGGATGCCTGAAGGGTGAGTGCACCCGCAAGGCGTGCGTCGGCGGCACCAGCGTCGTCGGCTCGCTGGGAGAGTGCGGCGGAGGCGGCGAGGAACACTTCTTCCGCGTTGGAGAGTCCGTGCCGTGCGCGAATCTCGTCGGGGTCGGTCGCGGAGGCGACGAGCACGGTGTGGCGATCGGCGAGGCGCGACAGGGTGTCCGTGAACTCTGTGTCCATGCCGGCTGGGGGGATCTTCGTGATTACAACAACGAATGACGGGTGGTGGACGGTCTGTTCGACGGCTGTGGCCACGTCGGACCAGTCGGTGACGTCTAGGCGCGGCGAAATATCCGTGAAGGTCGCGGCGAGGGTCTCGATGATTTTGGGTCCGCGTACCCCTGATACGCGTGCGCGCACGCGAGAGTCGACGGCTAACACGTGGACCTTGTCGCCCGCGCGATCGGCGAGGGTTGCCAGGAGGAGGGCTGTCTCGATGGAGGAATCCAAGCGGGGTGCACAGCCCAGGGCGATCGAGTCCACGTCCATGTGTTCGGGTGCGCCGAGCAGAGCGGCGGAGGCGCGTCCACAATCCACGACGATGAGGACGTGTCGGTCTCGTTCGGGGCGCCACTGGCGCACTATGAGTTCGGCGGAGCGAGCGGATGCACGCCAGTCGATGTCTCGCGGGTCGTCACCTTCGACGTAGGTGCGCAGGGAGTCAAACTCGGTTCCCGCGCCGCGCAGTGTCGTCGGCGTCGTGCCCTCCAATTCGTGGAGCCGAGCCAGGCGCGTGGGTAGTAGTACGCGCGCCTTAAACTCGGGGAGGGCTGACAGCGTCAATGGTGCTTCAAGACTGACCTGACGCGCGCCCAAGTGCAGCGGCCCCCACGAGCGGATCGTGACTACATCGGCGTGGCGCGTGCCCCGCCGCGACGGGCAGAGCATCGTTGTGACGGTGGTGGAGCTGCGGGCGGTGAGGCGCACGCGTTGGCGCGACGGGGTGGGGGCGAGGGATGGTGGCCACGCGTCGCGTACATCCAGGGTCATGTGTCGTTTCGTCGTGTTGGTCAGGCGCAGCGTTGCCGTGGTTGTCTGGTCGGCGCGGATTGGGCCGGTGACGTCGCGTCGCAGGCGCAGGGTGCGGGGGGAGGGAGCGCCAGCCGTGTCGATCAGGCACGCCGCGATGACGAGGCCGAACCACGTCCAGGCGAAGGCGCGGGATGGCGAGAGGGCGAGGGGGACGATGCCGACGAGAACGATGAGCGCGCTGCGCGCAGAGACGATCACGGGAGCCTCAGCGGGGGACGGGGGTGGCTGCGAGGACTCCTGAGACGACGTTGGCGGCCGTGATGCCCTCGAGGTTGGCTTCGGCACGCAGGCCGAGGCGGTGTGCGAGGGTCGAGGGGGCCATCGTCTTAATATCGTCGGGGGTTACGAATCCTCGGCCCTGTAGGAAGGCCCACACGCGAGAGGTGCGCAGCAGGGCGGTCGCGCCTCGCGGGGACACGCCGAGGCGCACGGCGGGTGAGGTGCGCGTTGCACGACACACGTCGACCAGGTAGGCGATGACGGCGGGAGCGACCTCAACGCGTGCGGCGGCTTCGTGAGCCGCGAGGATGTCAGCGGCGCCGGCGACCGGGTGGATGCCCGCCTTCGCGAGGGACGTTGGGTTGAAGCCGCCCTGGTGGCGGGCAACGATGTCGATTTCGGCGTCGCGGGATGGCAGGGGCAGCTCGAGTTTGAGGAGGAAACGGTCCAACTGTGCTTCCGGCAACGGGTAGGTGCCCTCGTATTCGATGGGGTTTTGCGTGGCAATGACCATGAAGGGGGCAGGTAGGGCTCGAGTCGTACCGTCGACCGAGACGGTGTGTTCCTCCATGGATTCGAGGAGCGCCGACTGGGTCTTGGGTGGCGTCCGGTTGATTTCGTCGGCGAGGAGCAGATTCGTGAACACGGGACCTTCACGGAAGACGAACTCGGATCGTCCCGCGTCCCAGATCATTGAGCCGGTGATGTCGGCGGGCATCAGGTCAGGGGTGAACTGGATACGCGCCATGTCGACGTTGAGGGCGTGGGCGAGTGCGCGCACGAGGAGCGTTTTAGCGACGCCGGGGACCCCCTCGAGCAAGGCGTGGCCGCCGGCAACAAGGGCGACAATCAGTCCGGTGATTGCCGCGTCCTGGCCGACGACGGCTTTACCGATCTCAGCTTTGAGCGCCAGGAGGGCCTCCTGCGTGCTTCGCTCTGCCTCGTTGAGGCGACGCCCCGACCATCCCTGGCCCGTTGGCGCGCAGTACGAGGCCGGGGTCCCCTGGGTGGGGGTGCCTCCCCGGGGCGCGTATCCCCCCTGCGGCCCCGAGTATCCGGGTCCGCCCTGATCGTGTACGCCACCAGCGGTGCCATACTGCGGGGAGGGCATGGGGCCGGGGTTAGTCATGGCGAATCTCCTTCTCGAGGGCGTAGAGGTCGTTGGCGAGTTGGACGAGGGCCGCCTCGTCTGTCGGTGGTGGCCCCCACAGAAGTTGTTCGTAGCGGGAGGGAGGCAGGCCTCGTTGCTCGATCTCGCGTGCGAGCGTCTCACGATCAGCGGTGTACGTGACACCTAGCGAGGACGCGATGCGCGAAGCAGACGCGCTGCGCAGCGCTCTGGCGGCATGCCCGTAGGAGCGCATGGCGCGCATGAGTCGTGCCTTCCCGATGAGGGTTTCAGCGGCAGGTACCTCAATCGGCAGCTGCTCCGGGGTGAGTGGCCCGAGTCTTGTGCCGCGCGCCGCGGCCGCCAACAGCGCTGAGCCGAGCACCATGAGGAAGGCGGGAGCAAGGAACGGAGAATCAGTGGGCGTCACCTGCTCGGAGGAAACGGAAACACCATGGGAGGCAACGAACCAGGCGACCTTGTTGGTCCTGCCGATCGCGTTAATGGCCAAGGCGGCGTTGCCTCCCTCCGTGATCGCACGGTTGCGCACCCGCACTGAATCGGGGATGACTGCGCGGAAGCGACCGTCTTCAACGCGCTCAGCGTAGGCGTAATTTTGCCCGTCTGTGGTGAAACACAGGTGCCAGGTGGAGGAAGAAGCGGAAACCGAATAAGCGGAGGAAAACAGCTCGCTCGCATGCTGGGCTGCGTCGGAAGAACATCCTGGCTGTGTTCTTTGCCCGGTGTCCCAGGATCGGGTTGCGTGCAACCCCGCCAGGTAGGGTGGCTCACCCCCGTATTCCTCCTCCAAGCCCACGTAGACAACGCTCGCTCGCGTCTCCACCTCCTGCGCCAACTGAGCCGACATGCGGGAAGGAAAAACGACGACGAGCGTCGTGTTCTCATCTACGGATGCCGCCTGAGCGGCCGACACTTCGCTCACCGTGATGCCGTGGTGTTCAAGCACTTGCGCGAGTGCCCGCGCGCCGTCGCCTCCAGGGTTGCGGATGCCCACGGGGGCATTGTTGAAACCAGCCTGCGGCAAGAATGCGATGCCGACAAAGGACACTATGACGAACGCGAGAACCATGATCGCCGGACGCGCGGCGCTCGCCCGTTCACGCGCCGTGGGGGTAATGATGCGAACCTGCGTGGCTTTCATCAGTGGTCCTGGGCCTTTCGGCAGGCATCCAACAGGGCAGGCGTGAGTTTGCTTAATGCGTCCACGTCCTGGCGGTGAACCGATGCATTCCCGTAACGAACGCGGTCGAAAGTCCGTGCGTGAAAAGCAAGCGTCGGGCCCTGTTCGGGCACGAGCCGGGTCGCCGCCACCGCGGCTTCGCGTGCCGTCAGACCTGGCGATGATGTGACGACCTCGCATTCATCCAACCCCAACACTAGGAGACGGTAGGCCCACACGTAAGCAAGGTTCCAGTCCTCGTCTTCCACAGCCTCGTTGAAGAGACGGCGTACATCCTCGCGGCTCGCCTCCTCCTCGAACACTGAGTGGGATGCACGCCAGGAGGAACGAATCGGGTTGAGGATCAGCGCGATGATGACGAGCGCAATCGCGATGATCGCCAGGAGCGTCACGAGCACAGAGAAAGAGAAAGGCCCCTCTCCCTTCCATTCGATGGCCTCGTAGAGCCTCGTTAGGAAACGCCTAATGACATCGGTAATGCCGCTGGCGTCGGTGTTGTAGATCCCGCGCGAAAGTTCCTCTTCCAGCCACGACTGGGCCTCACCCTCGTCGGGCGCCAAGGGAACGCCGCACGCGAACACCGGGTCCACCGCCTAGCTCCTGGCGGCCTGGGCGAGCGCGAAGGCGAAGTTCTCTGTGCGAATCTTTTGATCCACAAACATAAGAGTCTGGAATGCTGACATGATGGGGAAGACGAGGGCGTAGGAGGCCATCTGGAGAATGCTGGTCAGCACACTAGTAGTCATGAGCAATCCAACCATCTTGGTGGGATCAAGGCTACTGGCGCTGAAGACCGCGAAGACAATACCGACGACAACAGTGCTGATGACCATCGTGATCATGCCGGCGATGAAACCAACCAGAATACTGATGAGCATCAGGCGACCCAGGGTCATCCAGAACGCCCCTGATGTCAAGGACCACGAGCGCTTGATCGACTCGACGGGACCAGCGTGCTCCAAGACGGCACACATTGGCGCGTAGAGGAGACGAACTTGTACCGCGTAGGAGACCAACGCCATCGGAAACAACGCAATCAACATCAAACCGGCAGCACTGTACGCCGCGTTCGAACTGCCCGAGGCCAAGAGAAGCACGACTATGCCGACGATCCATAGGATGACCGGGATACCGACCGCGAGAAATGTGAGGACGACGACACCTAACACCGGCATCATGCGCGGCTTTGCTAACGCCCATGCTTGGCGGAATGTGATCTTCTTGCCGATGACCATCTGCGCCACCGTGGTGGACAGGATTCCGTTCAGCAGTGCTACCGCAAGAATAGAACATATCAGCAAGATGGCGTAGCCCACGAACGTTGACACAAAGGCCATGGACACGGAACTGGCGATGTCATCGGGGGAAGCCTGAGGATCCCCGCCGTACTCCGAGGCCGACATCAACGAGTACATGGGAAAGATAGAGACGAGCGAGCTGAGGACACCCACGATCGTCAACACGATCAGCGTGAAACCGAACAGTACCTTCGGGTTCATACGAAGGGCCGCGAAGGAGCCACTCAACAGGTCAGAGATCGAAAGCGGACGCAGCGGGATGATACCTGGCTTGGGGGCCCATCCCCACGCTCCGGTCTGGCTGTAGCCAGAGGCGCCGGGTGCGCCGTAGCCTGGCCCGGGTGCGCCGTAGCCTGGCCCGGGTGCGGGTGCGCTGTAGCCTGGCCCGGGTGCGCTGTAGCCTGGCCCGGGTGCGGGTGCACTGTAGCCCTCTTGGACTCCTGTTGGCTCGTCTTGGCCAGGGGCGGGCGGTATCCATGGGGAACTCATCACGACCTCCAGATCGCTGGTGTTGTGCTGGTCTCAATCCTGCCACAGGACGGGGATGTGCGTGCCGTCATTGCGGCAGGAACGTGGTGTTTCCGAATGAAACTCCTGCAACCGTGACGATTTCGTGACACTATCGTGATATGAGTTCGCGCATCCTCGTCGTCGATGACGACGTCGCCCTGGCCGAGATGATCGGCATCGTCCTCGAGAACGAGGGCTTTCGCGTCGTCTTTTGTTCCGATGGATCCCAGGCGCTGACTCACTTCCAAGAAACGAACCCGGACCTGGTCCTCCTCGATGTCATGCTGCCCGGCATGGATGGCTTTGACGTGTGCAGGGCAATCCGACGCGTCTCCGATGTCCCGATCGTGATGCTGACTGCCCGTTCTGATACGTCCGACGTTGTGACGGGTCTCGAGGCCGGAGCAGACGACTATGTGCCCAAACCCTTCAAACCCAAGGAACTGATTGCCCGTGTGCGTGCCCGCCTGCGTGGTCGCGAGGAATCGCAGGCTGACGAAGGGCTGACCCTGCAGGACCTGACCATTGACGTGGCTGGACACGTCGTCAAGCGTGACGGACGTGTGATCGCGTTGACTCCGCTCGAGTTCGACCTGCTGGCCACGTTGGCGCGCTCCCCGTGGAAGGTGTTTTCCCGTGAGGAACTTTTGGAGCAGGTGTGGGGCTACCGTCACGCTGCCGACACCAGGCTCGTGAACGTTCACGTGCAGCGCCTACGCTCCAAGATTGAACGCGATCCGGAAAAACCGGAGCTCGTCGTCACTGTCCGCGGGGTTGGGTACCGTGCCGGCGCGGGAGCATAATTTCGCGCTCTCGCGACTGATCCGGGTCCTCACCGCGTCGAGGCCGTGGATCTTCCTGCGCTCCTCACAGATCGTCCACCGCATCCGGCATTCCCTCTCGGCGAAGCTTGCCGTGGCGATCACCCTCTCCGCGCTCGCTATCCTGCTTATCTTCGGTATCATCGTCGCCTCACAGCTGCGTTCGTCGATGTTTGAGACGCGTAAAGACGCGATTCTGGCAGATGCGTCGCTGCGTTTTTCTGCAGCCCAGTCCGTGTTTTCCTCCTCGACGGCCACCTCCCCCGACCAAGTCCAAGAATCCGCACGCGGCGCCCTGACCTCACTCAAAGCCTCGGCGGCAGGCGCGGGAGCGACCAACGTCGCGTTGTTGCGCTCCGAGGGTTCCGCTGCCTCGCTGCGCATCAATCAGATTGAGGACGAGCAGATGCGCCTCCTCGTTACCCCCGAGATGCGTCAGGCCGTGACGCAGGGCGGCGCCCAATGGCAGTCGGTGGGCATCACGGCATCCGACTCTGACAAGGTGTCACCTGGGATCCTCGTCGGTACGCAGGTGCAGCTGCCCCGCGCAGGCACGCACGAGCTTTACATCCTCTACTCTCTGGCAGCCGATCAGAGCCAGGTGGACGTCGTATTGCGCGTGCTTGCCCTGTCCGCGCTGCCAATCATCCTGACCTTGCCCATCGCCGTCTATGCGCTCCTGCACCGTCTCCTGTTACCCGTGCGCCTGACCGTCAACGCGGCCACCAAGGCGGCGGAGGGAAACCTGGATGTGCGCGTCGAGGTGCATGGTGCCGACGAAATGGCGGCACTCGGACGAGCCTTCAACGCGATGACCTCTTCACTGCAGGACACGATTTCACGCTACGACGAACTGGCCAAACTCCAGCAGCGTTTCGTCTCCGACGTCTCACACGAGCTGCGTACGCCGCTGACCACGATCCGCATGGCCGAGGAAGTCGTGTGGGACAACCGCGAGGATCTCCCAGCGCACGCGCGCCGTTCCGCCGAACTCTTGCACGACCAGACAGAACGCATGGAGCAAATGCTCGCCGACCTGCTCGAAATTTCGCGCTACGACGCAGCGAGCGCCCTCCTGGACGCAGAAGAACACGATCTGCGTCCCATCGTGACGCGCGTCGTGGAGGGATGCTGCGAGCTGGCCCAGCGTCAGGGTGTTACCGTTCACATCATTGCCCCCAGTCCAGCTACTGCCGAGATCGACGAACGCCGCATCGAGCGAGTCATCCGCAACCTCGTCGTCAACGCGATCGAGCACGCCGACAGGTCTGATGTCACGATCACGGTGGCGACCAGCGCCACCGACGTGGCGTGTCGCGTGCGCGACCGTGGGGTGGGAATGACCAAGGAGGTTACCGATCACGTGTTCGACCGCTTCTACCGGGCCGACACGGCCAGAGCACGCACGACGGGAGGAACAGGCCTAGGCCTCGCCATCGCGACGGAGGATGTGGCGATCCACGGAGGGCGACTCCAAGCATACGGTGAACCCGGCAAGGGAGCGTCCTTCCTCATGACATTGCCCAAACACCCGGGCGATGAGATCGCCAGCTGGCCGCTCACCCTGTGGGAGGACCAATGAGACGACGCTTCGCCCTGATAGCCTGCGTCGCGCTGGCGCTCGCGGGCTGTGCGTCCCTGCCCACCTCCTCGGCGCCAACCCCTTTCGATGCGTCCGCGCGCGATGGCAGCGGCATCCAATTTTCTGCAGAGGGTCCCTCGGACGGCTCTGACGCCTCGACCCTGGTCTCGGATTTTCTGCTCGCCTGCGCAGCGGGACCCCAGGATGACTACGCGACCGCCCGCCTGTTCCTCACGACCGCGTCGGCACGCTCGTGGCAGCCTGAAAACGAAATCCTCGTCTACGACACGGATACGGCGCCATTGGTGAGCGCGAGCCTTGACAACTCCGCGCAGGCGGAGGTCAGCGTGTCCGTTCTGGGGGTGGCAAGCATCGACGACTTGGGTGTTCTCACGCGTTCGAATGGCTCCATCGTGTCGCGGACTTTCACCCTTGTCCGCGAGGACGGGCAGTGGCGTATCGACGCGCCCGACAACATTATCCTCATCTCTCGGGCGGCCTTGACGGCCTCGTACACGCAGGCAAACCTGTACTTCCCGTCCGTTGATGGGTCGGACCTGGTGTCTGATCCGCGTTGGTATCCTTCCAGGCGCCTGGCCTCCCACCTTCTCGCAGGCCTTGTCGCGGGACCCAGCCCAGCCCTCGATCCCGTGGTTGCCAACGCGATCCCGGCGGGGGCCACCCTGCCCTCGCACGGGGTAGAGGTCAGCGACGGGGTCGCGCGCGTCGAACTCAACGCGGCGATGCCCCCCGACGAAGCCGCGCAGGTGAGTCTCTCATGGCAGCTGACGCGTACCCTCACGCAGGCGCCTGACGTGTCGCAGGTGAGCATTACCCTCTCGGGCGACACCCTTGACGTGCCAGCAGTGCCGCCACCGCCGTCGTATTCCCTCGACACTATGGTGGGGGCTGGTCCATCAGGTGTGGGGGTCGTGTCAGCATCGGGTTTTACCCCTCGCGCTTCGGCGAGGGACGCCGCGCATCCGACCTGTTCGCCGATGGATTCCTCTCTCGTGGCGTGGAGTGGCCCCGATGGAGTCTACGCGGAGCATGCAGGTAGCCAGGTGGCCTTCCTGCCAGGTCAGGCCCCCCTCGGGCCCTCGATTGACAGATACGGATGGGTTTGGGGACCTCCCACGTCGGCTTCGTGGCTCAGTGTCGGTGGCGGCACGGATGGGGCGTTCAGTGTGCGCATCGAATCCGAAAGCGCGGGTGACGTTCACGCGGTGCGTATTTCTCCCGACGGTGTGCGTGCCCTCGTTATCCGTGGCTCCACACCGAGCGCGTGGGTGGGCGTTGTTGAACGCGAGCCGGGTGGTCGTCCGCAGGCGGTGCGTTCCCTCGAACAGATTTCGCTCGACGGCGGGGCTGTCATCGACGCGTCGTGGACCACGTCGACGGGAGTCGTTCTTGCGGTGCGCGGTGAGGGTGGTGACAACGACCAGCTTGTGACGATGGCGTTGGGAGGTTTGCCTTCGAGCGTTGCGTTGCCGATCCGCGTGTCGTCGATGAGCGCCGGGGCTTCTTCTGCTTCGGTTGTCATCGTTGGGACGGACGAGGCGGGTAAGGCGCAGGTTCTCGTGCGATCGGGAGCGCTGTGGCAAAATGTCTCGGCTGACGTGACATCGGCGCGTTACGCGGGGTGAGGGCTGGTGGCAGGAGTGCACCGGGTGGCTGGTTTCGTTGATGCTTTCCTGGGCGCGGTGTTGCCCGTTCAGTGCGTGGGGTGTTTGGCGTGGGACGTGGTCATGTGTGTTTCGTGTGCGTCGCTGGCCACCGTTGAGCCGGTGTCGTCTTCCTTGGAGGGGCGTCGAGGTTCGATCCCTCTTTGGGTCCTCGGGGACTATTCCGGTCCCCTGCGCAGGATTGTCTTGGGCGCGAAGCATGCGATGCGCACGGATGTGAGTGCTTTTCTTGACGAGGCCGGGGCCACGTTGGGTGCGTCCCTGTGGCGGGTGGTGGCTGGGCCTGGGTCGCCCGCCGCGGCGATGCGTGAGGGTAGTGGGAGGGCGCGCGAGGTTGGCGGGGCGGTGGACGTGTGGGTTGTGCCTGCGCCGTCGTCGTGGGGGAGGCGTCTGCGGGGGCGGCAGGTGGCGTTGCCGCTCGCGCGCGGGGTGGCGCGGGGGCTTGCCAAGGCTTGTTCGGACCGGCTATTGAGCGGGGGAAGCTCCCGCGGGTGTTTGTCGCGTGACGATCGTCGTGTTCGCGAGCGTATTCGTGTGCGTGTTGTAGATGTGTTGCGGTTGCGGGTGGGGGTGGGATCGCAGTCGGGTAAGACGGGTGCTGCTCGTGTGGTGGGGCGCATGGGTTCGATGCGTGCTCGTGTGTCGGTTCCGGAAGGAGCGATCGTGATTGCGGTGGATGATGTGGTGACGACGGGTGCGACGATCCGTGAAATGGAGCGAGTGCTGGGGCGGGTGGATGGGGTGGCGGCGTTGTGCCGTCCAGGCCTCATCGCATGACGTAGGTCACCGACGTGCTATAATGCGGTTACGGACTTTCGATAGCGTGGCAGGCGCGGACGCCTTCCACGTCAGTGCGGGAGGTGATAGCTCAGGCCACGGTTCGGGCAGTGAGCACCGAACAATCCCCATCCGCGGGCAACGATGCCCGCCGCACACCATGGAGGAAACACATGGACATCACCGTCGTCGCACGTAATGCTGAGATTCACCCGAATTTCCGGGCATACGTGGAGGAGAAGGTTTCGAAGATTACCCAGTTCTATCCGCGTGCGCAGCGCGTGGATGTGGAGCTGACTCGCGAACGTAACCCCCGCCAAGCAGATACCGCCGAGCGCATTGAGTTGACCGTCTACGGCAAGGGGCCGATCATCCGCGCGGAGGCGCGCTCCGCCGACCGCTACGCGGCTGTTGACATTGCCGCCGGGAAGCTTTACGAGCGTTTGCGCCGCCTGCGTGATCGCGTGAAAGACCACCGCCGCAGGTACCCGCGTAATCTGGTCGAAGCCGAAGTACTTGACGTAGCACCTGTTGTTGAGGAGCAGGTGGCGCCCGAGCCGGAGACTCCCAAGCCGCTGCGTAGCGCCGAGGATCTCAAGGTTGGAGAGGCTCGCGAGGAGCAGTGGGGTGACACGCCCATTATTGTGCGCCAGAAGGTGCACGAGGCTCCGCCGATGAGCGTGGATGAGGCCCTGGACCAGATGATGATGGTCGGCCACCCCTTCTTCCTCTTCGTTGATAAGGAGACGAGCCAGCCGTGCGTCGTCTACCACCGTCACGGGTGGACGTACGGTGTGCTTCGTTTGAATACGACGATCTGACGGTTCACTGATGCGGGTGTGCCCCGGGCCTAGTGCCCGGGGCACACCCGCATGTTTACCTGTGACGTTAAATGCGTCCATGTTCGCGCGGGCGTTTCCACTTTGGGCAGTTAGTTCGTAAACTAATGGGTGGATTTGGCTGTCCGTCCTACAGGGGGGCGGACTACAGACGTCAGGAGCTAGTCGTGTCGATTATTGACAAGATCCTTCGCGCGGGCGAAGGTCGGATGCTGCGCAAGCTGGATCGGCTTGCGTCGCAGGTTGATGCCCTGCAGGAGGATTTTGAGGCTCTGACCGACGAAGAACTGCAAGCAAAAACCCAGGAGTTTAAGGATCGCCTTGAGGAGGGTGAGACCCTGGATGACATCCTGGTGGAGGCTTTCGCGACGGTTCGTGAGGCTTCGTGGCGAATCCTGCGTATGCGTCCTTTCCACGTGCAGGTGATGGGTGGTATCGCTCTACACCAGGGCAAGATCGCGGAAATGAAGACCGGTGAAGGTAAGACCTTGGTCGCTACGATGCCTTCTTACTTGCGCGCGCTGACCGGTAAGGGCGTGCATGTCGTGACGGTCAACGACTACCTGGCGAAGTACCAGTCGGATCTGATGAGCCGCGTGTATAACTTCCTGGGTATGACGTGCGGCTGTGTCCTCGTGGGCCAGACGCCTGCCGAGCGCCGCGAGATGTACGCCTGCGACATCACCTACGGCACGAACAACGAGTTCGGCTTCGACTACCTGCGCGACAACATGGCGCAGGTCCCGGAGGACATGGTCCAGCGTGGTCACGAGTTCGTCATCGTTGATGAGGTTGATTCGATCCTTATTGATGAGGCTCGTACGCCTTTGATTATTTCAGGTCCTGCCGACGGTGATCTGAATCGCTGGTACATCGAGTTTGCGCGCATCGCGCGCATTTTGACGCGCGACGAGGACTATGAGGTCGATGAGAAGAAGAAAACTGTTGGCATCTTGGAGCCGGGTATTGACAAGGTTGAGGATCAGCTGGGCGTCGAAAACCTGTACGAGGCCGCGAACACTCCGTTGATCGGTTTCCTGAATAATGCGATCCGCGCCAAGGAGCTGTTCTTTAAGGACCGCGACTACATCGTGGATGGCGGCGAGGTCCTCATTGTTGATGAGCACACGGGCCGCGTTTTGCCGGGCCGACGTTACAACGATGGTATGCATCAGGCGATTGAAGCCAAGGAAGGCGTGGAGATCAAAGCGGAGAACCAGACGCTGGCCACGATCACGTTGCAGAACTACTTCCGCCTGTACCCGGAGGGGTCGCGAGCGGGCATGACGGGTACGGCTGAGACGGAAGCCGCGGAGTTCGCTTCGACCTACAAGATCGACGTTATCCCGATTCCGACGAACAAGCCGATGATCCGTAAGGATCAGCCTGACCTCGTCTACCCGACGGAGAAGGGGAAACTGAACGCGATTATTGAGGATGTGGCTAAGCGCCACGAAGCTGGTCAGCCTGTCCTCATCGGTACTGCGTCGGTTGAAAAGTCTGAGTTGCTTTCACAGATGCTGAAGAAGAAACGAATTGCGCACCAGGTGCTCAACGCTAAGCAGCATGCCCGCGAGGCCGCTGTCGTTGCGATGGCGGGGCGTAAGGGTGCGGTGACGGTGGCCACGAATATGGCTGGTCGTGGTACCGACATCATGCTGGGTGGTAACTCGGAGTTCATCGCCCAGGCGAACCTCGCTGATGAGGGCCTCGATCCGAAGAAGAACCCGGAAGAGTACCGCGAGGCGTGGCCTAAGGCTCTCGAGGCTGCGGAGGCGGCTGTTGAGGCCGAGCGTGAGGAGGTGCGTGAGTTGGGCGGCCTGTACGTGCTCGGTTCGGAGCGCCACGAGTCGCGTCGTATTGATAACCAGCTGCGTGGTCGTAGTGGTCGTCAGGGGGATCCTGGAGAGTCTCGTTTCTATCTGTCGATGGAAGATGACTTGATGCGTCTGTTTAACTCGGGTATGGCCCAGCGTATTATGGCGTCGGGTGCCTATCCGGAGGACATGCCGCTGGAGAATCGCGTGGTGTCGCGTTCGATTGCGTCTGCTCAGCATCAGGTGGAGGCCCGTAACTTTGAGATCCGCAAGAACGTCCTGAAGTACGACGACGTGATGACGGGGCAGCGTGAGACCATCTACGGCGAGCGTCGCAAGGTGCTTGAGGGTGAGGATATGGGGCCCCAGCTGCGTTCCTTCGCGGAGTCGCTCGTGACGGGCTTGGTCGATGAGGCGGTCGCCGACAAGCCGGTCGATGAGTGGGATTTGCCTTCCCTGTGGGAGAATCTGCGCGGCTACTATCCTCCGTCGGTTTCGATCGAGGAGGTCGAGGAGGAGCACGGGGGCAGGAATTCCCTGGTTCGCGATGACCTCGTGACCGAGCTCGTGGGCGATATTCACGCGGTGTACGCAGACACGGAGGATCGCTTGAACGATAACCCGTTGGCACAGGCGCAGTTGGGTGAGGAACCTATGCGGACGCTTGAGCGCCGTGTTGTCATCTCCGTGGTTGATCGCTTGTGGCGTGAGCACCTCTACGAGATGGATTACCTGAAGGAAGGCATCGGCCTGCGCGCGATGGGTCAGCGTGATCCGCTCGTCGAGTATAAGGACGAGGGCGCCCAGATGTTCCAGGCGATGGTTGAGCGTATCCGCGAGGAGTCTGTTCAGCAGGTGTTCAGCTACGCTAAGCAGTTTGAGCGTGCGTTGGCTGTGGCTGAGGAGCAGGCGGGCGGTTCTATCGCGAGTGCGTCCGTGGCTTCGGCGTCTGCGCCCGCCTCGGCCTCCTCGAAGTCTGAGGCGGCGGGTAGTCCCAGCGTCGAGCAGGTGGCTGCCGCGGAGTCCGCGGCGTCTGAGGCTGCGCGCGAGGCCGTCGCTCGCGCCCGTTCTGTCATGGGTAATGTGGGTCGTCAGAATGCGCCCAGTCGCGTGAGCTACAGCTCTGCGGAGGGGCAGGGTGCATCATCGTCGGCGGGCGGTAATCGCGCGGAGCGTCGCGCGGCCGCTAAGAAGCGTCGCCGTCGTTGAACGATCGGGCGAGGGGGCTCCCGCGGGAGTCCCCTCGCTTTGTTGTGCGTCGGTGGAGTGCGCGATCAGGCGAGTTCGAGGGCTGTGGTCATCCAGCGTCCCCGGTACTCCTCGAGTCGCAGGGCCAGGGCGTACGTGCGTGTGGCCGTCGCGACGATGACGGCTGCTTCCGTGTGTTGTGCGTCGATGGTGCACACACGTACGTGGATCGGCGTGGTTCCTCGCGCGCATGGCGTCAGGTGGACCTCGATAAGCGCTGCGTAGAGGTCGGGGAGGAGCCAGCGGCGTAGTTGGTGTGAGGTTCGGACTCCTGTGACGACCTCGACGATGGCTCTGGCGAGGGTGGCTGCCCAGGGGCCTGGGTCTGGCAGGTCGGGGCGGTTCGGATCGGTCACAAGCGCGGCTCGTGGACGACGTGACTGAATGTGTGGGCCGGGTGCGGACCAGCGAAACGGGGCGAGCGAGGCGGGTCTGGTGGGTGTTGGTGTGGTGCGCGTACGGCGTGTTGATTGACAGAGGGGACGAGGCCGGGGGTGGAGGTGGGTGCTCATGGAAGGTCCTGGGGGATGGAGAGTTGTACTCCTGGGTAGATGAGTGAGGGATTCGGGATGGCATCCGCGTTGGCGCGGTGGATCGCCTGCCAGACGCGGGTGATGTGGGCGTCGTCGGAGTCTGGACGCAGGGTTTGGGCGATCGACCAGAGGGTATCGCCGGGGCGGATCGTGACTGTCTGCTGTGCAGCGGTCGCTTCGCGTGATGCGCGTTGGGCCTGCGTGGATGGTGTTTCGTCGGGGTGAGTCGAGGTGGCGTCGCTTGTTGAGAGTGACGGGTTGGGGCTGTCTGCCCAGGTGAGGGATATGCCGGGCGAAGCTGCCTCAGGGGGAGCGGCCATGCTCGCTCCGTGAGGGATGGGGGTGAGAAGTGCTGAACCGATGAGTGCCCCGGCGCCGGCTTTTGCCAGAAGGGATTTTGATAGCCGCGTGCCGACACGTGATACGAGAGCGTGTGATGCCCGTCGAAGCGGGGCGGGGGTGAGTGTGAGCGTGGCCAGGTGTGCGACGGCTGACCAGAGAAGATTCCATGCCAGGAGCGCCAAGGCGAGGCATGCGAGCGTCCAGACGGCGAGTGTCTCGGGAGCGTTCGGCGTGATGGGCGGTGCTGCGCAGCTGAGGTAGAGGATGTCGAGGACGGTGAGGGGTGCGCCCACGAGCCAGAGGAATGCGTCGGTCAGGTGCGCCTGACCTGTGCCGGTGGGTGAGTCGTATGTCATGAGGTGCTCTTCGTTGAGGAGGCTAATTCGATACTATAACTATCTACTTCATAATAGTATATGTCAATAGATAGTAGTTAATTCCTTGAAAGTGTGATGCGCAACTCACAGCTTGACTCGTGTGGCAGAGTAGATGCATGGATATGTATGCGTTCATTGACGAACTGGAAGCACGATTCGACGAGGCGCGTAGCTGCGACCTCCAAGAACTCATCGATGAGCTGACAGACGCAGAGCGCGCCTCCGTCACCCTATTCGCGCGACTGGCTGGAGTCGAGGGCGTTGTCACACTAGCGCTGAGAGGTGGCGGCGTCATAGTGGGTGAGGTGCTCGACTCAACGAGCACGTGGGTGCTGCTGCGCGCCAGCACCGGCGACAGTCTCGTGATGATCTCGGCTGTCGTCGGCGCCTGGCCGCTCGGACGCAGCGTTGCGCGCGAGTCGTCGATCCGTGGCGGCATCGGTGTTGGCCACGTCCTGCGGGAGCTGAGCGCTCGCGGAATCGAAGTCGCTATCGATTCGGACTGCGGTGACCATCGTGGGGTCATCGACGCGGTCTACGGGGATCATATCGATGTTGCCCTCAGTGAGGCGGCCCTCGGATACGACGGTCGTGATGAACAAGAGGGGCAGATCATGTCGCTGGCGCTCTCGGGGCTTCGTCGACTCCGCGTGCTTGGCCAGCGCTGGTCGCCGGACTACTGAGCGTGCTCCGCCTTTTGGCGCTCGCGCGTCGCGGCGTACTGGTCCTGGATGAATTGCTCCAGAACGGACTCTTCGATTCGCCAGACGTGCTTACCGCCAACTTGGATGGCCGGGAGCTCGCCGGAGGATACGAGGGCGCGGGTGGCTGACATCGTTAGATTCAGGGTTTCGGCGACGTCAGCGAGGGTGAGGAATCGTGTTGCCATGACAATATGGTATCAGTTGAGATCGTTTCGTTTGTATGGTTTGAGTCGACAATTTTTCGCATGTGAATCGACATATCGACCCGGTTGATTCCGATAGATGCTCGACAACCTACCGTTTTTCGTTCGAAACGTGCATTATGGAAGGGTGAAACGCGTCTCAGCTTCAGTGTCGATCCCGGCGCGCGTCCCCGGCAAGATGGACCGTCGATTCATCATCGGCGTCGTCCTGATCATCGCGTCCGTGCTCGCCTTCAGTGTCCTGGGCGGGTTCCTTCGGGGAGGAACCCGCGTCTACTCGGTGACGACCAGCATCGCACCAGGGGAGGCCATCACGGCAGATAACGTCCGTGAAATCGTTCTCGCCGTGGAATCCTCCGTCTATGTTCCGACTGCGCAAGCACCACTGGGGACACCCGTCGCCCGACCACTTATCCCCGGGCAGCTCATCATGCGAGCCGACCTGGCCGATAGTGACCACAACGGTGGGCAGGACCCCGACGCGATGGTTCGTGTCGCACTCACCGTGAACGCGGGCCTACCCGAAGGCGTCGCCGACGGCACACCGATCCGTCTATGGGCCATCCCCTCCCGCCCGGCCACAGACACCGATACGAAGGCCCGCGAAATCGATGGAACTTTCACCTTCGTTCGATCCGTAGACGCATCCGCCTCCCAAATACACAGGGAAACCCATATCGAAATCATGGCCAACGCATCATCCCTACCAACCCTCCTCGCCGCTCAGACATCGACCGAACAGCTCGCCGCCGTTCCCGTGGGGGTATCGTGAGCGGTGTCCACGGCGTCGTCATCCTGGCTAATCAGCACTACGAAGCCCCGATCATCCAGGCGATCCAATCACGCTCAGACTGCCTGTCCATCGTCAGGCGCTGCGCCGACCTCGCCGAGGTCATCGCGGCCGCCCGCGCCGGCATCGCCGACCTTGCCATCATCGACGGAGCAGACACCGACCTGACCGCCGATGCCCTACTCTGCCTCCACACGGCTGGTATGGCGGTCGTCGCGCTGGCTCACCACGAGGAACGCAACCGACTCAGTGCTCTCGGTTGTGACTCGGTCGCGGCACCTGGCAGTCCCGACCAGGTCGTCAACTCGCTGATAGCCGCCACCCGCGCGCGGCGCACACACCAAGCCCAAGCCTCGTCACCACCTCCGCCCCCGCCCACCAGCGCGGGCACCGTTCTAGCGGTGTGGGGCACCTCCGGGGCACCCGGGCGCACGACCCTTGCCGCGGGCATCGCAACGATGCTAGCGACGCGGGGAGAGACCCTCCTCATCGACGCGGACACGTCCAATCCGAGCATTGCCCACCTCCTGGGCTTGCCCGTACAGACCTCGGGCCTGTCCATCCTCGCGCGCGCCGCATCGCGAGGCCCACTGTCGCCCGAAGACATCGCAGGCGCCTGCGTGAGGAGGAGCGAGCGCCTGGGCGTCGTCACTGGGCTGGTCACCCCGCACCGCTGGCGTGAGGTGAGCCGAACCAACATCGAAGCGATCATCGGCGCGGCACGCCTGAACGCGCGCTACAGCATTGTTGATCTGGCCGCGACCTACCTCGAAAAGCCCACGCGCGGAGTGAACAGAGATGACGTCACCCTCGGTGTCCTGGAACGGGCCGACCGCCTCGTTGTCGTCGCGCGCGGTGACATCATCGGTGTGAATCGTCTGTCCTTCCTCGCCCGCTGGTGGGAGGAACAGGGTCGCGACATTCCGGTGGACATCATCGTCAACCGCGTGAGCAAGGATGCGATCGGTCCGCGCCCGGTCGCCGCACTGCAGGCCGCCATCGGAGCGTTCATGCCCGGACGCATCTTCCACACTATCAACGACGATGCCGGCGTCGCCCGTGCCTGCCTGCGCGCGACGGCACTGGGAGAGACAGGAAGTCAATGCTCCGCGACCGACGCGTTGGAGGCGATCGTGGACCAGTGGGTGCCTACACTGTGACCATGCGCGTCTACGTTCCCGCCCTTCTGTCTGACCTGTCCGTCCCCCTGCCGCCCGTGCACGACGGAGTAATCGCCGTGCCCGACGCTGCGATGAGCAGCGAGGACGTCGAGGTCCTCGAGGACGACGCGATCACGGAGGCCGCCCTGGCATCCTTGGTGCTGGCCCGCGAGACAGACGGGGCACTGCCCACGCGCGTCGTCCTGGCAGTCGATACCCCCACCTCAACTACCCTGCGCCCAGGGGAACAACTCGAACCCCACATTTTCGAGGCACCGGCCTTCGAATACACGTGGTCGGACGTGGCCGCGATCCTCGCGGACCTGCCTGACGCAACCCCCGATGTCATAGCTGTCCTGGAGGCAGAAACGCAGGAGGAAGCCGACGATGCTGTAGCCGCTCTGTGGGAGTCGTCCTTGGCGTGGTTTGACCGTTCGGAGCGTCCCACTGTGCTGGCGCTGCACAAGGAGTAAGGCCGTCGGTAGCCATCGCGTATGCGCAGATGTGTGTACACGTAGCGCCGCGTAGCCCATGTCATTGCGAATGCTTCGTTCGGCACACGTACGGCACCCGCGCGACGAGTGGCTCGGCTCGTGCCACCGCGCGTCGATGCCCTCTCCACTCCAGATTTCTACGCGCGCACGCTCAGAGTCGATCCGCCCTGCGCCAGCGGCCGCACCTGGATCTGGTCGGCGATCTGGGTCGCCATTTCTTCGACGTGGGAGATGACACCCACCGTGCGGCCTGCGCAGCGCAGCGCCTGGAGCTGCTCCATGACGAGGGCGAGGGTGTGCGAGTCCAGAGAACCGAATCCCTCGTCGATGAACATTGTGCGCAGCTCGACCCCACCAGCCTCTGCCGTCACGACGTCCGCCAGGCCCAGGGCCAGGGCCAGGGACGTGTAGAAGGTTTCACCGCCCGAGAGTGTGCGTGGGCTGCGAACTGCTTCCGTGTCGTGGTCGATGATCGCCAGGCCCAGCCCCGACTTGCGCGAGGCCGTACCGTCCTCGGGGATGGCGACGAGTTGGTAGCGCCCCGACGAGATGCGTTCCAGGCGCGGGTTTGCGGCCGCGAGCACATCCTCCAGGCGGGCGATGAGCACCCACGCCGACAGGGGAGTGGACGCCAGGTTTTCCGGACCCGAGGCCACCGCGATGTCCGCGAGGCGCCGGATGGGACCAGTCTGCTCCCTGGCCTGGGCGAGGGCGTCGAGCACCTGCCCGAGGGACGCACGGGCAGCGTCGAGCTGAGCGCAATGCTGCTCGAGCTTGCCTGAGGCCCGGGCGGCTGAAGCAGCGTCCTCATCGGCCCTGCGCGACGCCTCAGTGAGGGCCTCGACGTGGGGAGTGGGCGCCGATGCTGCGCGGGTCAGGCGTTCGGAGGCGAGGGCCTCGCGTGCCGCAAACAGCTCCTTGT
>ERZ772786.293-NODE-293-length-20672-cov-3.598390_pt1 | contig 20672 bp, 19 predicted proteins | sample MGYA00511473_ERZ772786 | MGnify/ENA primary metagenome ERZ772786 (study PRJEB29015, sample SAMEA2738025) | human oral metagenome | biome: human oral; feature: human-associated habitat; material: saliva | place: China | collected 2252 ...
TCTCTCACCAGTCTTTTTTACATACATTCCCATTGAAAACTTCGCAAGCACCGCCACACAGATAATGACTAGTCCAACTGTTGTATACGTTGGAATACTCGGATTAAATATACTCTTAACAGCTTCCACAAAAGAAGTAATACCCGCATATATAATTATCAAAGATATGACAAGTGCACTTAAGTATTCAACTCTACCATATCCATACGGATGCTTATGATCCGGTTTCTTTGAAGCAAGCTTTGTACTAATAATAGTAATAATAGATGAAAAAGCATCCGATACATTATTGACCGCATCCAATATGATTGCGATAGAACCAGATAAAAATCCAACCATAACCTTAAATCCAGCCAACATTGAATTCACAATAATTCCTAATACACTTGTGCGTATAATCTCTTGATTACGATTCATATTTTCACCTCGAATGTAGTTATTCTAACACCATTTCTAAAATTCGTTCTGATTATGATTTAGTCATTTCTCATGTTGTAATAACCAACTCTTTTTCTCTAAACCACCTGCATACCCATGTAGACTACCATCTTTTCCAATCACGCGGTGACAGGGAATGATAATTGATATTGGATTATGCCCAACAGCTGTTCCAACTGCTTGGTTTGACATGGAAGCTTTTCCCAATTTGGTGCAAACCAGTTCTTTGATATCACTATAGGTTCTTGTTTGACCATAAGGAATCGCTAATAAACATTCCCATACAGCTTGCTGAAATACAGTTCCTCTAGGAGAAATATTCAAAGTCATATCTGGGTTTTTACCCGAAAAATATTCATCGAGCCATTCGATTGTTTTTCTAGCCATCGTAGAGATCGAAGTAGAAAATTCTCCTTGTATATTCGCTCTATCATATTTTTGACCATCAAACCATAAACCGATGAGGGTATCATCTTCTATTGCAATTGTAATATGTCCTAATATAGATGTATATTTAACAAATTCAACCATACTTTACTTCCCTTCTTTGTGATTATATATCAAGACTTCGCAATTAGACCATAGCCCCATATTCAAGTATAATAGTAACGCTAGGAGATGATACTTATGTCACTTTCTGAATACACATTAGCTCGTAAAAAAGGAAAAGCCGACGAGGAAACTTTAGCAGTTTTAAACAACAGTATTTTCAGCGATCTACCAAAAGTATATATAGGTGTCTTAGAAATTCCTTTAGACCTTGTGGTAGGTACCATCACTTCCTCACGTGCAACATCCTTTACTGAAAGTTGGATGCCAACGCTAGATGAAGATACAGAGTTTGCCACCAAGTGGTCTAGATTGTATGATGCACAGATTGAAGAAGGAATCCGTGAGCCAATTCAAGTTTATGAATACATGCATGCATTCTTTGTCAAAGAAGGAAATAAACGCGTATCTGTACTCAAATACTTACAAGCACCTTCTATCATGGCAGAGATTACTCGTATCATGCCTGTCCATAACGATTCACAAGAGATACAGGTGTATGAAGAATTTTTAAGATTCCAGAAAGTCACCAATTTATATACGCCATACTTTACAATTCCTGGAAGTTATCAACTTCTTGCAGATATGTTAGGACAAAACCTAGAAACTAAATGGCCACAGGATCTCATTCGTACCTTCCAAGGTGCTTTCTATCGTTTTGAACTTGTCACAAAGGATATCACATCAAATCAACCATCCTTTAATATCTCAGATGCATTCTTAATCTATCTATCAATTTTTACATTTGATAGTTTGCTAGATAAGAATCGTATTATTCTACGCCATCGTATTGAGCGTATTTTAAAAGAATTTAATCGTAGTGAAAGTAATGTAAGTCTTGAATATAAAGCAAAGGCAAAATCACAATCAATCCTTTCTCTACTCAACTTCCGTAAACAATATTATTCTGAACGCGACCCACTCACGATTGCTTTCTTATATCCATCTAACGATTTGAATAATTTACAAACAGCCATAATGGAAAGTGGCAGAACCTACCTAAATAACCGTTATGAAGGTGTCCTCAATACCACTGCCTATACAGGTTGTTCCGACACAAAAACAACAGAACAAATCATCCATCAAGCATGTCAAAATCATGAGTGGATTATTACCACAAGTCCACTCTTACTCAAAGATACATTAAAGGCTGCTACAGACTATCCTGATTATAAGTTTATGAATCACTGCACCCCTCTTGTATCACATATTATCAACACCTACGCATTACGTAGTTATGAGTTATTCTTCTTAATGGGTATCTTCGCAGGTATGATACATGATCAACACATCATTGGCTATATACCATATGATAATGAAGTATCTGTCATTGAACTTAATGCCTTTGCACTTGGTGTATCCTGGACTTCCCCAGACGCCAAAGTACATATCTTAAAAGAACCATGTCAAAATGCAATTATCATGGATAATCGTTCCACAACACATAAGCCAGGTTTATACCGATTCTCAGAATCGCAAGAAGAATGTCTAGCAGCACCTATTTATAACTGGTCACTCTTCTATGATTTACTTGTACAGGATATTTTGACACACAAGGAAATCAGTGAACAAAGCTATTGGTTAGGTTTATCTTCAGGTGCAGAAGAACTCTATCTGCCTTCTTCCACATCAGCTGCGATTTTACGTAGTATGAATCACTTTATTACCGCAATCAAAGAAGGAACGATTGTTCCGTTTACCGGTCCAATCGAAACCCGTACCGGCAAGCAGATTGTAGAAGCAGATAGTAGCTTACAACCATTAGATATTATTCGTATCAACTGGTTAAACAATAATATTGTAGGAGAACTTTCTTCCAACAATATCCCACGAGATGAATTAACGGAGATTAAAACAACAGATGAAGATACTAGTCATAAGTGATCAAGTAGATCCATATCTATATGATTACTACACACCAAATAAATTAAAAGATATCGACCTGATTATCTCCTGTGGAGATTTACCAGCTAGATACCTAGAATTCCTTGTGACAGTCGCAAATAAACCACTCTTCTACGTTCATGGCAATCACGATACCGCGTATCTACACCATGCGCCAGAAGGATGTGTTGATATAGACGGTCGTGTATATGAATACAAAGGATTACGTATTGCAGGACTTGGAGGATGTATGAAGTACAATGACTCTCCATTCATGTATACTGAATCTGAAATGCAAAAACGCATCAATAAACTCAAGCCAAGCCTTTGGATTTCCAAAGGAGTCGATATCCTAGTCACGCATGCACCTGCCGAAGGCTATGGTGACCTAGATGATCTACCACATACAGGGTATGCATGTTTCAACGATTTACTTGAGAAGTATAAACCTGCATACATGGTACATGGACATGTACACCAAGAATACGGGCAATTCCAAAGAGAACTTACACACGAAAGTGGCACAAAGATTGTCAATGGTTATCAAAAGGCAATTATCGAAGTAGAGCCACCTGAACAAACAGAGAAGTCATTTCTATATCCATACTTCGTCACAAAATTCTAATCATCAAAAAATGGTATCCAACACACCGGATACCATTTCATTTTATATACATTACTGAACAATTACTCCATCACGAAGGACATAGTAATTACCAATCACTTCTTCTATCTTCTCTTCCGTATCACCGAGCACATAACTACCATCTTCCATTAGATAGAATGTATGTCCTTGACTATCCGGATAGGTAACATCTTCTAGAAGCCGAAGCCCATCTACTACTTCATTCTTCCAAGAAGAATAGTGTGGAAGAATCATCTTCTCTGTCAACCCTAATACAAGTACAAAACGCTGATACGTTGAATCAATCACTTCACCTTCCAGCTCTGGTTGTGCATAGACAAGCGTTGCACTATTCATACTACCAGCAGAACTACCGATCCAGATTCCACGAAACTCTTGAAGATGTTTCTTCAAATCAATCTCTTGGAAGAAAGCATTCTGTGTTGGAACATGACCACCCATTGCGATAATGATATCCGCCTTATTAACAAGTTCTTTTGTATGTTTTGCACTATTTCTATCTAAGATATCAAAACCTGATAAACATAAACCATGTTTATCCATAACATCCACAATTTCCTGTGCATAGCGTCTTGTCTTTTCAATCTCATCAGGAGAAGACGCAACAAGTAATGCATGGCATGGAAAATGAACATATTTTAACAGATCTTCAACCCAATGATATTCATTGTGAAGTTCCATCTTTGAATAATCAACTAAACTACTACATAAATAATATCTCATCCTAATTTAAAAATGGTTCCTCCTCATCTTCATCCCTATAAGGGTCAAAGCAATCTCTTTGTAATATTTCTTCAACTTCTACTAGCATCTTTTCATAATAGTGACAGCCCTGATTAATTTGGTATTCATAGCCTTCTTGTGCACCTCTGAAAAGAGTATACGCAGCTTCAAAATCGCCTTCCTCTTCACCAATTGCCAAGAATCTCTTACCCACACCAAATAATACGCTTGGATAATCTAATCTAGCAACTTCTGGTAAATCATTTAAAGATTGGAAGGCTGTCATGAGATAGTATTCCGCAATCTCATCATTTTTCTTTACACCCTTACCATGTTCATACATCGTGCTTAACTTATATAAAGCATCTGTATTCTTAAAGCGTGCAGCCATCTTAAAATATGCAAAAGCAAGTTTTGAATCCTTCTTACAACCTCTACCATAGTAGTAACAGTATCCAAGGTTCGCTAGTGATTGAATATTACCCATCGATGAGGCAATACGATAATATTCGATTGCAGTATCATAATCTCCGGCACGATAGAATTCAGCACCTGTTGAATTAAAATAATCTCCATTAAAATCTTCAAGCGCTACTTTATTCTCATTTTCGAATTCAATATTCATATTCTATTCTCCTTGTCCAATAATCAATGATCATTCTTTACTCAATTATAAACCTAGACACAAAAATAAAGAAGGCATCTCGTCCATGCAGACCAAGATGTCTTCTACTTGTACATGCAAATATTTACTTAGCGCAAAACAGTTTTCTAATGTTGGTAAACATTCTCCACGTTCCCACTTGTAAACTGCCTGTACGTCTGAAAAACCAAGGTAATCTGCTAGCTCACTGGTCTTCACTTTACGTTCTTTTCGCAAACGACGAATGTTATCACCAGTAGCACTTAAACTAACGATAGGATAATTCATAACTCCATCACCTCCAATATATTCCATAAAGATGGTATATCAATATACCATCCTTTGACATGCATGTAAATACCAATGTGATGTTAAAAGTGAAAACACTGTAATGGGCTTTTATTCACCCTACATCATCATTGCAAAAATATTGTTATCCTACAGAGAGAAAAGAGGCTGTGCAAGGTTAGCAATTCCTTGCATCTCTTCCCTAGACTTTCATCACGAAGCTCTGGTGGGATTGATTACCCACACTTTTCACCCAACTCTTCAGCATTTGTTCTGTGATCTTCCTTTTTCTGACTCAGAACCTGTCTCTAGGCTACTAAGAGAATCTTCTTCCATATCTTATACACGAATTTCTTCGCTTCACGACAGAGTGGATTATTGGCTATTCTTAGGTTTGTATATAACGCCAATATATACCTAACTAAGATTCAGGTACTTTATTCAAGTAACCCTCTATTCTTCCACCGATATGTATTCTGGACTATATTGCACAATGATGTGTGCCATCTGTTACTTTCAGGAATTGCACCCTTCATCTAGTATTACTACTTCGATGCGGCCAGCCGTAAGAAAGTATCCTTTCTCTTAGCCCCGAGCTTTATTCCAGATACCCCAGCAGGTTGAGCAAACCATCTTCACCGGGATATTACAGTATCTTCACTTTTGACACCATCTTTCTTGGTACAGTTATTATTCTACTTATCACAACCCGCTTAAACAATGAACCTGTAGTTTAATTTTTATTACAAGCAATATACTTGCAAGTACCAGTTAGTTAGTATAAACTAATTACAGATAGGAGATGTAGATTATGAGAAAAACTATATATAAACGCATCTTATTCTTAGAAAAGTTATTTAACAAAATAGAAAGCAAAAGTAATTAAAAAGATTCTACCAAAGAATTAAGTATATATAAGAACAAGATGAACAAAGGAAGATACTAGACTAGTGTTAGTCAGGTATCTTTTTTAAGTCATAAACCGAATAGTATCAAATTATCTTTAATAATAACCATTCTTGTTTTAATATAAATAGTAATTGAGAGGGTATACTGATGAATTCAATCAGAGAGATTTTAAATATAATATCTAATTTTACTTTTAAAACAAAAGATAATAAAAGAATCTCATTAATTGGAATTTTACAGCAAGAAAATGGGAATGTTATTTTGAATGCACGGTCTGTAACAAAAAATTTAACATATTTAAATGAAGATAATTTTATTATTTATGGAACAATTTCTGCAACCAAGATCACATTGTTAGGATGTAGGATTTCTGAACAAAATTATCCCTATAATAGTAAATATTTTTATACTATAATCATCCCATCAGAAATAATTATTGGTGGGAAGTTTAAACAGATACCAGATGTTATTAAAATTTCATGTGAAATTGAATCATTATATAGTATGTTCTCTGAATCACCACTTCAAGAAAATTACAACGATGATACTCTCCACCGCAATGTTGTATTATACAGTTCATTTCCCGACCCAATTGAAGCTTCTGACAAATATGGCAAAATTCAATTATTTCAAGGCTATAGTTTCTGCAATTCATCAAATTCTTATGAGTACAGAATCATCCCTGAAGTCATTTATTCTTTTAATCATTCAATATCACTTCACGAATCTATAGCTAGAATTTCTAGAGCGAGGATTCTCTTTTCCTTTTTTGGGCATATATTTATTCCATTTGGTGAATTATCTTTTTTTATTAAAAATATTAAAGAGCCATTTGGTCTATGGTTAAACTATTCAGAAAATATTGCCCCACATAATGAACCTTTTCTTATCAGAACATCACATTTTAAAAATGAATTTCAAAAAATATGGAATTCATGGATATCTTTGTTCGAAACTGCCACGCCAATTCCATTGCTATATTACGAAATAATAACGGAGCGTTCGATAGGTATAAATTCATTTTTAAATTTAACACAAACACTCGAAATCTTTTCAGAACGAATGCGAAATGAATTTGCTTGGGAATATGCACATAAAAAGAACTACAATAAGCAAGGGAATTTACCATTAAAATATAGATTAATGGATATAGTAAATTTAAATAATTTCCTCTTCAATTTTGATGAAGATTTGCTGTGTAAATTTGCAAAATCTCTTGCTGACATGAGAAATTATTTTACGCACTACAATGATGTTAAATATATAGAGCCAACATTTGGTGAACTTACCGCTGCGATTCAAGTCTTGAAATTTAGCCTACTTTCCTTAATTTATACTTCTCTAGATTTATCGAAAAATATTATTTTAGATTGTAAACATAGGGTTGCTTTTAGAGACATTGATAATAACATAGAAATTATTTTTCAATATGCTAATAGAGTAAATAAAATGAAAAATAGTTCTAAATGATATTATAAAGTAATTTATTGCATCTGAAAAAAACATATCTATTCATTTAAGGTTTTAGATATGTTTATAAGCGCTAATGTAATAGAGGTACCAAATCATTCTTTAAATCATTAATATTATAGATATTATCCATAACATCAAATGTTTCTTGTAAATTTCTCTTTGCGGAATGCCAGCCTTCTCCATCCGTAAACCAAACAAACGAAAAACCATCAATATGTTCAGCTTCTAGGGAAATATTCTTGTATGATCTAGCAGTCTCATTAAGTTTCGAACCACCTCCAGAGTAGAAATTTACTTCTATTCCATAGATTTGATCGTCTGTTTTAATAACAAAATCAAATCTCTTTTCTGTTTTACCATTATTGGAAATTGCAGATAAATCAATACCCCATTTCTTTTCAATATCTGTTTTATACATTTCTTTAAAATAAGTAGTGTTTTTTATGAAACCTGCTTTAATGATCTATTGCTCTACCAGGTCTTCCATTGTATGGCCCGTTCTATTCTTCCGTGCGTTAGAATCAAGCCCAACTTCAACTCCCGTTAGATAATCTACTAGATTATTTACCAAATGATTTTTTAGTAGATTAAATAATCCATTTCTATCCATGAATTCAACATATTCATCAACAGAATAGTTCATTTTTTTAAAATTAAAATTATATTCTTTTTCTGGTGTTCTAATTAGAATCTCCGATTCGCGTTTGGCTAGCAAAATAGGTATACACTTTAGTGTTTCAGGATATTTACTTACAATAGTTTTAAAGTCCTGTTCGATATTATTACTTCCAATCAAACTATTAAGAATATTTAACTCTATCTTCAATTCATTTACATGCTTGTATACTTTTTCAAAATCTGTATAGTATCCCCATGTAGCAACTGAATCTGTAAAAGTTTTAAGCCATTCTTCAAAATTTCTTTTATCCATAATTATCTTTCTTCCTTTTCAATTCTTGATTTAGCTATTGAAATATACTCTTCACAATTGTCAATTCCAATAAACTTTCTGCCTAATCTTTTTGCTACTACACCAGTTGTACCAGATCCAACGAATGGATCTAATACGATTTGTCCTTCTTCTGTGGAAGCTTGAATAATTCTTTCTAATAAATATTCCGGTTTTTGTGTAGGATGTTTTCCATTTGTCTTTTCCTTTTGACTGGTAAGTGGACCTCTCCATACATCCTTCATCTGTTTTCCATCATTTAAATTTTTCATCAGTTCATAATTAAATATATGCTTTGCTTTTTTATCATTCTTTTTGGCCCAGATGACTGTCTCTGTACTATGTGTAAAGCAACGGCACGCAAGATTAGGTGGAGGATTGAGTTTCTCCCATGTTATATTGTTAATAATTTTAAAGCCTTCTTGTTCCAATGCATAACCAACAGAATAGATATTATGCATTGTCCCTGAAATCCATATAGTCCCATTATCTGTCAGAAGTTTTTTGCATAGATGAATCCATTTCCTATTGAATGCATGTTTTTGTTGAAATGAGAAACCTTCATCCCACTTACCTTTATTAACTAAAACCTGCTTTCCTCCATGAACAGAAATTCCTCCATTTGATAAGAAATAAGGTGGATCTGCAAAAATACAATCAATAGATTTAGGTTTAATCTTTTTTAATAGTTCAAAAGAGTCACCAAGCAGGAGCGCATTATTATCTTCTTCATGATATATATTTATATTTTTATTCAAATAATCTCGAATTCTTGGTTTCATTATTCTTCCTCTTCCAAATTGAACTAATAATTCGTAACAATCACTTCTTCTCCAGTTCTTTTATTTGCATCTCTATTTATCAATCTTTTAACATTAACAACATCAATGTGAAAGTCCTTATATAAATCATTAATTAGTTTTGTATTGTGATTTGTCAACATACAATAAACACCTTTATCAGACAATTCTTTATATAGCTTTGATAATCTAACATGTTCTTCTAATGAAAAACCTTCTTTTGTATATGATTGGAATGAATCATCATTTAGTGGTACATATGGAGAATCAAAGAAGACAAAATCACCTTTGCGTGCAGTTCTACAAGTTTCTTCAAAATCACGTACAGCAGCATCCACATGCTTCATATATTTAGATATATCCCTGATATTATCTGTATCATAGATCTTTACTTCTTTTTTATTATTAAATGGCACATTAAATAAACCCTTAGAATTTACTCTATACAAACCATTGAAGCATGTTTTATTTAAATAAATAAAAAGTGCACTTGTATATATGTCATAAATATTATTCTCTAATTTTTCATTAAATGAATCTCTCATCTCATAATAGAATACTTTTTTATCATCAGAATTATTATGCTTAGTTTCGTACTCACTAAGTACTTTCATTAGCTCATTTGGTGTCTCTTCAATTATCTTGTATGTTGTAATTAAGGTCTTATTAACATCACCAATAACAGCATTCTTTGGCTGTAACTCTAGCAATAATGCACCACCACCAATAAATGGCTCATAATAATTATTAAATTCTTTAGGCAATCTATCCATTATCTCTGGTAATAGTTGTCTCTTACCACCTGCCCACTTTATAAATGGTTGCATATATAACACCTCACATATCGTACATCTAGATTTCTAGAATACTCTAAATTATTATACCAAATTTCATTCACTATCAGCTAACATAAAGACCTTTAAAAAATCGCAAATATATGGAGATTGTCTATTAGTTGCATATAGGTTTATAGAGGTGAAATTATGAACTATTCATTGCAAAAAACTAGTGTATGGAGTTTCCCAAATCGTGGAAGCTGGGCAACTCATAAAGGGGATTATAGAGGAAATTGGTCCCCACATATTCCGCGAAATTTAATACTGAAATACACCGATGAAAATGACTTGGTATTAGATTGTTTTGTTGGTTCTGGCACAACAATGATTGAATGCAAAGAACTCAATCGTAATGGGATTGGAATAGATATTAATCCCGCTGCGATTTCTATCACAAAGCAACGAACTTCCTATCAAAGTAACAAAAATTCAACTCTAAATATTTATCTTGCAAATGCTAAAAAGATGGATTGTATTACTGACAATTCAATCGATTTTATATGTACGCATCCACCGTATGCAGATATTATTCGCTATAGCGATTCTATTCTAGATGATATTTCATTACACAATTACAATGATTTTTTATTAGAAATGCATAGGGTCGCCGAAGAATGTTATCGTGTTCTTAAGCCTAATCGCTATTGTTCATTTATGATTGGTGATATTCGAAAAAACGGAAATGTTATTCCGTTGGGTTTTAAACTTATGGAGGAATTTTCTAAATCGAAATTTATATTGAAAGAAATTATTATTAAAGAACAACACAATTGTAAATATACTTCATATTGGCTAAATAACGATTCAATGAAAAGAATGTATCTTTTAGCACATGAGTATATCTTTGTTATGAAAAAATAAATATCAATACATCTAATAGCTATAACGCCATCTCTCCCATTAAGAAAGATGGCGTTTTAGTATGTACATATTAATTCCAACTACTATACTTCTAATCCTTGTTCTTTACTACTTGTCGGTGGAACTGGAAGGCCCAATCTCTTTAATGGAAGATATTCAAAGTAGTAATCACAACCCATATCGATAATATAGTTCAATACATCTTTATATTTTTCGTTTCTGAACCAATCTGATAGAAGATAAATATATTCAACATCAATATTCAGCGGTGCAACCAATTTCTTATATTGCTTACGCTTAAAATCACATGTTTGTAGTTTTTCATCTACCGAACCTGCAACCTGCTGATATTTACACTCAATAATGAAAAGTGTGTTATTGATAATTACATATATACTATCATCCGGTAGCAGCTGCTTTGAGATAATAGTTTTCCAATCAACATCATTCTCTTCTAAGAATTTATAAAAGCCATGTTTCTTAAAAACCCTTGCGACCTTCTTCTTATTGTAATAAACGATTCCATCTTCAACAGAGTAACCTTTTGTATTGTTTAAAAATGTTGCCAAATCTGTCTTTCCTTCAAATTTAATGCCTGTAATGGTGTTTCCTCCACCTTTTCCATTCTTTTTCATACACGAATCCTCATGAGCTTTCTTGTTTAAATAGTATATCTTTTTTCTTATCTTGATCAATATTTACCCACATCATACCTATACTTCTAATATCTATGTACAACTTAATTATCATGTTTCCCTAAACAAGCCATCTCTAATAGTTCACTAGCAACTTCTATATCTTCGATTCTCATAAGATTATCATCAACATCTTCTCTACCAAGGAAATTCATGCTGCCATACCAAACTATTGATTTATCAACGACCGCAAAATGTTCACTAACCGTATCAGAACACATTACGTCGAATCCATAATTCATAAGTTGCTCAGATAATGCAATTTGGATACTTCCGTCATTAAACCTATCATAGTCCATTCCACGAGTAATAATTGTAATTCTTACACCGTTTTCCTGTACAGATTTCATTACACCAATTATCTGCTTTACTTTTGAAGCACGTATGTTAGGGCTACAAATTACGACTTCCTTCCTTGCATTCAAAAGATCATTTTTGAATACTTCATAATAATTATCAATATCATAAATAAAACCATAAGAATTAGATTCATCTGTCTTTAAATCTTGTAACAATTGATACCCTATCCTTTTATATGCTCTTAATCTTTTACTATACATGCGATCAAACACCGGTATATGCATATCGATATAGTCATAAATGATTACATCCTCTTTTCCTTCATAGTCTCTATTTAGACGACCTGCATATTGTTCTACAACGGTTTTACCAGCAATTGGTGATGCCATGATCAAAGTATCTAATCTTGGATAATCAAAACCTTCTCCGATTAGCTGTCCTGTTGCGATTAACAGAATAGATTCTTCCTTTGAAATATTATTTAGTTTTTCTAATACACTTCTTTTTTCTTTAGTAGACATGCTTCCCAAGAAAAGAATTGTATTTTTTGCATAGCCATCTAGCTTCTTATATAACAACTCTGCATGCATGATATATTTTGTTAAAATTACAGGACATCTACCTTGGTCTATGCATTTCTTAGCATCTTCTATAATAAGATTATTTCTCGAATAATCATCACGAAGTAGTTCATAAGCTTCGTTAATATCTAACTTCTTTGTTCTAGGTGAAACTACGCGTGTAAATCTTGGATAAACTAAATGTTCTATTCCTTGTTCAGTAGCCCTTTCTTTCGAAGAGTAAACAAACCTGATCGGTCCAATTAACATATAGTTGATTTTATCAAGACCATCTTCACGGATTGGTGTTGCTGTTACTCCATATACATATTTTGCCTTTATCTCTTGCAGAATACGTTGAATAGTATCTGAAGCCGCATGATGACACTCATCGATAATTACCATGCCGTATTCTTGTAATCTTGGATGGAACTTTCCTTTGGAGTATAAAGTTCCCACCATCGCTACATCAATAATTCCAGTTGTCGTATCTTTTGCACCATGAAGAACTCCTATATTACTTTTACGTACTTTTAATATACCTGTTTTAGTTCTATAAGTTTGCAGTTCTTCATGTATCAATAGGAAGTTCTCTATTGCTTTTACCCATTGTTCTACCAAAGATGATGATTCTAATAAAATTAATGTATTAACTTTCTTACACGAAATTAAATTACAACACACAACTGTTTTACCAAATGCTGTTGCTGCACTTAAAATACCATTATCATATTTTATTAGATGTTCTACCGCAGATCGCTGATTATCACGTAGTGTCCCACGAAAATCAATATGGATTTCATGACCATTATGTCTTTTATCGTCAATCTCATATGGAATTTCAGCTTCTTTTAATCTTTCAAGAAGAGTGCTTAAAATGCCCCGAGGAATTGCAATATACCCATCAATATCTTCACCTAAATAAATAAACCTTGAATTTGCAAAGTTCGATATATTCATTGCTTGATTTTTATAAAATATTGGATTTCTAAATGCAGCCATTCTTCTAATTTGATTTTGAATTCTCGGACTTAAATTAAGTGTATCTATAAACAATTGATTGCTTACCACTAACTTAAATACACCACTTACATCCTCTTTATGTAATTTCGACTGGTTTTCCCACGGTTTATTTCTAGTGTTTTTTGTAATTTCATTATTTTTAAAAGGATTTATACCAGACCATTCCATTATTCTTTGGTCTATTTCATGCTCAGTTAATCGATGTTTATGCAATAAAATCTCATATTGATTAGGATATGCATTCCAATTATCGTCCACAAACGCACTATTCCCATTTTTTAACGCTTCAGGTTGAAGTGGTAAAGCAATAAGATTCCCTAGGCCTCCATTTTTTAAATAATCTTGTGCCGGTATCATTCTGTCATAATAACGAAAATTTTGTAAATTAACCGATTCTGCGCCCTTTTCTAAAAGTGCATTTCCAAATCTACGAGCTTTTTCTGCTTTAATAGGTTGTTCGAAAAATATCCATACATGCGCGCCATTTCCAGATCTAGATCTTTCAACCAATGCATCAATATTGTTTATCTTACAAATTTCTCTAAAGGCTGAAACTTCTTCTTTCCACTTTTCATCTTCATTAGAAAAATCTGTTTGTTCTGATTTTACGGAGTGATTATCAAAATCAAATACAAGAAAACGGCAAGTATCATTTGAAAGTAATGGGTAGATCCCAATCGTTATCTTTCCAGTAAGATGATTAATAATGGTATCTGGTGTGATTGTTTTCCACTCTTGCATTGCACAATCCAAACATGTTGTACTTTTCTTTTTTTCCGCATGATTGAATTCTGGTCTTCTCCTACATCCAGGTACCCAGAAATTTTTGCATTGTGGATAATATCCAATTTTCCCAGCTTTATTGACTACTCGTTGACTATATACATCCATCCTACCCCAAAACCTCGCAAAATATTGACTTGCCATATTTTTGGTAATTGAAATCGGCAAGATGCGTGCACCTTGATTATTATCATATTTATTTTCAATTAAATCAGAGCCAAATTTAATATTATTATCCTTGAGTATCCTTTTTAGGATCTCATTTTCTTTTTTTAGTTCAGAAATCAATTTTATCAACGCTTCAGCCCGACTCTCATCCATGATTTCCCTCATTTCCTACAATAAGACCCAAACTATATCTATCATTTTTTTATAATTAAATATATCGAAAATATTGCAAGCATATCTAATAGTTGCCTACATCATTTCTTTAATATATTTCACTATTTTTGCATCGGCTGGCAACCACTTTACTGAATCTAGTTGTTCTTTTGATAGCCATCTAGAACTTTCGGCTTCCTTTAATGTTAAATTACCAGATATTCTATTACAAAAATAACATTGCATAGATAAATGAAACTGTGGGTAATCGTATTCAACTGTAGTAATATATTCGTCTATCTGTATATGAATATCTAACTCCTCTTGGATTTCCCTAACTAGAGCTTCTTTGGGTGTTTCCCCAGATTCAATCTTTCCACCAGGAAACTCCCACCAACCTTTATATTCTCCGTATCCTCGCGCAGTTGCAAGCACCTTGTCTTCATCTCTTATTACTGCAGCGACTACATTTACTGTTTTCATAATATTAAATCTCTTCAATGCCTAAACTTCTTAAATACTGATATGTTCCATCGTAATATTCTGGTAATCGTGTACTATCTTCCCAATAACCATTAGGATTCTTGGTGCCGTTACCTTCTGGCACACAAATAACCATTCCTACTCTTGCACGTGTTAGAAGTACTCTATACGCATTTAACATATATTTAATACGTTCTGAACTAGTTTCTTTATTATTAGTAATTTCTTTCCATGCAGTTTTCCCATTGAAACGATAAAAATACCATTTACCGTTTTCATAACGCATGTCCGCATCCCACAAAAGACAAGTATAATCCAACTCTAATCCTTGAACCTGAATTTCAGTTGCAGCATCCTCTAGATAATTAGAAGATCTAGTATCTTGTTTATCTTCAAGGAACCAATGCACTGCATCCTCATCACCAGATGGTAATACATGAATACCTAATGGTTTATATCTTGCAGATTCTTTACTAATTAGAACGCCTGTTCTTTCTGTTCCTCTCACTTTACTTTGCAGCCATTTCTTTGCTTTCTCCATATCTCTTGTTAGCACAATTGGATAATTTTCTTTTATATCTGCAAAAATAGAAGTTGCATTATCATTGATATCTAGAAGTGCATGTACAAAAGCTGATAGCTTTTCTGCTCTATAGGAGCGTAAGGAAACTCCTAAATGTAAACTATCAGAGTAAGTAACATTTTGATTATGCTTCAATAATTCGTTAACTTGTCCTTCCGCATATTCAGCTTCTGTTAATTTTGGAGAGATATAGACCTTCCAATGCGTAAATGTCTCATTTAATGATTTAATCCATTCCGAAATACCTGCTTCACCTGTATTGATCTCTTGTCCACCACCTACTAGACATATGATAGTTGCCCAGTCTTCACGTTGATCAAGTGACCAAATTAGAAAGGATGCTTCAGACATAGGAAAATTAGGAACCTTAAGCTTATTTCCGTATGTTCCTCCTCGTTTTAAATAATTCTTTAATCTTTCATGCGTCCAAGATCTTTGTGCTTCATCAAATATTGCAACATGCTCAACTTCTCCATATCCTGCATCTTGCATCTTTACAGCCTTAGCCTCATCAATTTCTAAAATGCCGTTTTCAACAGGATTTTTAATCTTTGCAAGCATGGTATCTCTATATCGGTGAATGATTTGTATAAATTTACTTACCTCTCTTTTGGAGTCAGACTTATTTTTCTTCTCACCTCTAGATTTGCACTTTGTATAATTATCAATAGCTAACGCCTCATTCAGCACTGCAACTAGAGGACCATTTCCCGATAAATATATTGCACCTTCATCTAAGACTGGTGCGTCATTTCCTTGATATGTTTGTTTTACTGCAACATCTAAACCAACCAATGTTTTTCCAGCTCCTGGTACTCCCGTCACAAAACAAATACTCTTCTCGTGATTCTCTTTACTTCTCTTAATGACATCAAGAATATACGCAATTGTGGCATCTGTCATAACCTGGTCCGCTTCATGTCTTGTAATATCCTCTACGGAATGACTTTCATACAGTGCTTTTGCTGCTTCAATAATTGTTGGTGTTGGCGTATATGGACTGATGATCCACCGACTGTCTATGGCACTTTCGTTTGGATACGTATTAATAACTTTAGTAATAAGTTCTTGGATTCCATCTTCACCAGTTACAATTGGGTTGAGAACTCTATCGTTATAAGCTGATTGTTGGATAATTGATGTACGTTTCTGGTATTTTGTTGCAACTAACATAGGGACTATAATTTTAGATTCACTGAACTTATGAAAGTTTCTTAAATCCAAAGCATAATCAAGAACTTGGTCAATATCATTCTCAATAATCTTTGATTCACCTACTTTAAATTCCAAACAAAAAATAATTCCTTTCAAAAGTAGAACTACATCAATTCTTTTTCCAAGTCTTGGAATGTCATACTCAAGAATAATTTGACCATTCGAGTCTTTCCATGACAATAATTGATTTTGCAGAATCTCTATCTCATTTGACCAAGCTTCTCTTGTTGTAGTAAGAGTATCTCCATGATAACCTTCACATAACTTTCCAAAAATAGTATCTCGATCTATTCCTATAAAATTATCTATACTACTTTCATATAAACAACGTGGGTTTTTTAACATAATTATTTATTCCCCTTATCACCATTGAATACATTGTATCACTTTTGTTTTTTTAATAAGAAAAAAATCCTTGTACATCTTTCGTTAATGTACAGGGGTTTTTAAAATTTATTCCGACTCGATAATTACCATAGCATATTTGTTTCTTTTATATATTATCAGTATCTATTAAGTTTCTAAAATTGGACATCTTTATATCTATTTTTTATAGTTTTTGAGATTTTTAGTATCAAAACAGTATCAAGAGTGATACTATTATTACAATATTCACATTGCAACATTTGAAAATTTATATTTAAGATTTTTTATCTTTTATACTAATCTCCCAGAAAAAATATCCTTTAACGGCTTAATACCATCTAATTGCTTATTATTTTGTTGGTTATTCCTACCCTTGTAAAGCTCAATATAATACTTATTATCACTTTGCATTTTATTCAATGTATAGAAAGTGCCTAATTCCCAGGAACACCAGCCACGTATATTTCCACTACCACGAATAGAAAACTCACTATTAACAGTTCTTAAAAATAATAATTGCCTTGACTCTGAAAGATGTTTTGACAAATTGTTTTTTATATCAACTCCGTTTTTGAAATTTGGAGAAAATATCCAGTCAACATATAAAAATATACCTTTTTTTAGCATAAAAATAAACAGCGACAGTGTGTATAGTTTATCGTCAAAAGCATGAGATAAGAAAACTTTATTTCCAGCAAAATGATCCATGCTTAGTCTACTATTATGAATATATTTTCCATTAGTCTGAGGTTGATTAATTATGGAATTGTTTATATCGCTTAATAACTTTATTAGTGAATTAAATGCGTAATATTCATCTTTTGATTTACCAATAGTCTCCGTAAAACTTTCCAATTTACCGAGATTTTTCTCTTTAATAAAATCATTTTCTAATTTGAATCTGTTTAAGTTTTCAATATAGACTTCATTGAACTCAATTTTATCAATTTCCATGTTATACGAATTAATTAAAAATTTTTCTTCAATTCCAGCAAGTATTGCTATGTTTAGTTTTAAAAGTTTTGATAAATCAATCCAAAAAGAGCCTTCAAATTGTTCAGAAATAAAATCATACAAATAATCTTTGTTTTCATCTACTATACTTTGTACACTCTGATACAAACTAACTCTATCAATCCCATCCATAAAATATATCTCCTATACTTCCTATAGAAACGATTACCAAGTTGATGGTTTATGTTCTATTCCATACTCAATTAAATCTTCAATATTATCTTTAATATCGCTATAAACATTTTTACTTGATAAGTATACAGAATCAAAACATTTAACATACTTTGAAAGTTTTTCACCTTCTAATGTTAAATAATCAAAAGGATTATTGCCCTTATCATCTTGCTCTCCCAATAAATTCTCCAACTTATGGATATAAATTCCAATAATACCTTTATTTAATTTGTATGCTTTTTTTATTTCATAATTTATCCATTTCCTATTTGCAGTCTTCTCTCCAATTAAGACCACTAAACATGACCGCTTGTTTAATTGTTCATCAATCCATGCTTCGATTTTACTATCTGTTTTTTCCTTTACTTCCTCCCAGTCATTGTCAGAAAAAGTAGAGCTGCTATCTACCTTTCCCATATTTCGTACCTGCCCCGCTCTCCAATTATCATTGTCATAATGAAAACTGAAAAACACTTGTCTTTTTGCCATTTAAAAATCCTCCTTATTTAATATTTTAACTGCTTGCACTATGTTTGTAATAGACATATCTATATCTATATCTCCATCACATTGATTATTTGCTTGTCTAATTGCGGTTATTATATTTCTATCTGTAATTTCTTGAGTTGTTTGATTATATATTTCTTTAGCTGCCCCACCAGTATGTTCAATTGGCAAACATACTAACCCATACTTTTTACATAACTCAAATTCATCCATCACTCCATGAGCAATAGGTTCTGTTTCTTTATTTCCAAAAATGAATATAGCGATGCCACAATTTTCAATCATCTGCTCTCTATTTTCTTTATATAGCTTATCTAAATCAATACCTAATGAACTATTTTGAGGAAAAGGCATAAGCGTTAAAAAATCATTTATTTTGGACTTGTGAGTCAAACAATAATCTGCAACTCCATTTAATACAAATTCACCGACACCTTTACCATATCCATTCACAATATGATATCCATTTTTTGATAGCTCAAAAGATAGTTTATGAATAAAATTTGCGCCAGTTTCCTGAGAATAAGCCGAATAGGAGTACGCACTACCTGATATAAATATTGTTTTCCTTCTAAATCTATCAACAAGAGTACTCAATATTTCAGTGATTTCATCATAATTATTTACTAAATATGTAAAAATACCATATCTATTTAGATCTTCAATTTGTAGCTCCTGTCTTGCTTTTTTGTATTCATAATCCTCATCGGTATCTTGTATTCTTTTCATAATACAGTAATGTTTTCTTGTATTCTTTTCATCGAGCAATACCCTTAATCTTCCAATTACATAGTTAAAGTTTGGATCTTCAAAACTAAATCCTAAAAATAGAAATGTCTTGGTAAGCAAATCTCCCTCTAAAACTTCTCTGAATAACTTTCTTTTGTTATATCCAAATTCTTCATAATCACTTCTTGTAAGTACTGCATCTTCAGGAGATTCTACATCTCCATGTAGTTTATATACGATTGCATCAAAATCATGATTTGTACCTCTTAATTGTTCATCCTTTGTTTTTACATAAGGCTTTTTCATATTATCTTCTAAAGCTTTTTCAATTAACTTATCATAATTAGTTGTCCAAAAAGTGGAAATCGGTAACTGTGATAATAGTTTATGATTATCAGTAGGCTTTAGTAATTTAGAAAATTGCCCTTTGATTAAGTCATCTATTGATGTTCTCTTCTTTGAATTAGCGTAATACTGAGCTAAGTTAACCAAATCATTTTCTTTTTCAACATTTAACCCAATTTCTTCTGCCGGCTCCCTTAGAAGTTCTTTCCAACTACAAAATCCAGCAGGAATTGATAGTCCCGCTCCAATGAATGCTCCCAATTCATCACTTTTAATGGCTTTTTCAATTTCTCTAATCAAATCTTTTTTGGATACTTCACCTTTAATAATAAACACCTCCCCCTTATTTTCTTGGTACTAAGAATTTATCACCATTTAAATGAATCATATGATCAGGCATATCCGCAATCCATACTTCTGTCTCCCAAGCTAAAGTTTCTGAGAATTTTTTAAATGTTTTAAAATCTAAAAATGCTGTTACATATATTTTCCCAGCCGAAATATTTTCTATCATTTCTTCGTAAACGCTAAATAGGTAGTACCTGTATATCAATCTTAAACCATGTCATAATCAC
>ERZ772786.294-NODE-294-length-20646-cov-9.949832_pt1 | contig 20646 bp, 12 predicted proteins | sample MGYA00511473_ERZ772786 | MGnify/ENA primary metagenome ERZ772786 (study PRJEB29015, sample SAMEA2738025) | human oral metagenome | biome: human oral; feature: human-associated habitat; material: saliva | place: China | collected 2252 ...
ACGGACGACGCAAGCGCACGTCACGGCCAACCCCCACCGTCGGCACGCCAGCGCCGCCGACGCCTCCCCCACCGACGCTTGGGACCGAGGACTGACCAACACACGTTGTCCTTATCACCCTGTTTCCGTGGCGCCTTCGCTTCTGGCTGCTCGCGGTGTGGGCCTGTGCCTCGTTGTGCAGTTTTGAAGCCTCGTCAGGTCCTGCTGCCACCCGCGTCTGCTGCCATCGGGCCCTCCGACATCCTCCAACCGAGCGGTAGATTGGGGGTTTTGCACCATTAGGAGCTTCCTTTCGGCGTGTCGTCGGCGTGTCGCGGCTCTAATGGTGCAATTCCCCCCGTCGTAGTCGAGATGACACAATGGTGCGCCGGCGTGTCGGGCTTCTAATGATGCGATTCCCCCCATGTGGCAGCAAAACGGCGCCGGATTCTAGGGGCGATGTGGCGGCATTCGTGTCCAAGTCTTGAAGTTCCCCCCGTGCTGCGGACCCCAGCGCAGCGCGCAGCACCCAAATCACAGACCACCTCGACGACAGAGCGCACAAATGGGCTGCTGAGGGCCAATGGGTGAAGCGTTTTGACGCATGTCGTGCGGCGACGTGGGGGTTTTGCACCATTAGGAGCTTCCTTTCGGCGTGTCGCCGGCGTGTCGCGGCTCTAATGATGCAATTCCCCCCGGCGCGGCGGTCGTGCGCGTGGGGTGCAGTCGCCAAAGTGCAGACCCATTAGCTACAAGTGCCCGAAAAAGGGCTGCTGTCAGTGAACGGGTCTGCGTTCTGGAACCATCCTGGGGCGTTGGGTTCCGCGTGGGGGTGGTTCGGGCCCTGTTTCAGTCCAGGCGTGGTGGTGCGCCGGGACCAAGTTGCTGATATTTAGGATCCCGGCGCCCACTAGGTGCGTCGATCAGTAGATCGTCACGTAGGTCCCCGAGGGAATCGTGTCGTGCAGCCACTTAGCGTCCTCGTAGCGTAGACGCACGCAGCCGTGAGAGACGTGCCCTCCGAGGGTCCCATCCTTCACAGTCATGGTGCCTTCGTAGTAGAGAACCGAGTGGAACAGGTAGTCGCCGTGGAACTGTGTCCACCAGTATGCCGTGTATCCGTGCCCGAAGGATGAACCGCGGTTTTTGATGGTGAAGGTGCCCTTGATGGTCGGGGTTGAGGGTTTGCCGACGGAGCAGGGCATGTCAGTGAGTGGCTGCCAGGAGCTGTCAGCCCAATAGAATGTCATGCAATGTGGGGCGTTCGTGTCGACGACGACCAAGTAATTTGTGGGACTGTACAGGGTCTTCGCGTAGTTCCAGTCGGCCTCGAAGTCAGAGCGGCCAGAAACCCAGAAGCCGTCCCACCGGTCAAAGTAGTTCCAGCTTCCGGAAACCATCGTCCAGGCGGTGGCCATCGCGCCGCCCGCGTTCGTGTCAAGGTAGTACCAGCTGGCGCCCCGTTGCAGCCAACCGGTGACCATTGCGCCGGAGGCGCTCAGGTAGTACCAGCTGGAGTCCTGTCGCAGCCAGCCGGTGGTCATCGCGCCGCTGGAGTCCGCGTAGTACCAGGAGCCGTCTGAGATGAACCAGCCGGTGGCCATCGCGCCGCTGCCCGTTAGGTAGTACCAGGCCCCCGTGTAGATCCATGTCGCTTCGGCCATTGCGCCGGAGGAACGTAGGTAGTACCAGGTTCCGTCGATTTTGGTCCAGCCGGTGGCCATTGCGCCGCCTGCGTCGGGGTTGAGGTAATACCAGGCGCCGCCGGAGACCTGCCATCCGGTGACCATGGCGCCGGAGTCGGTGAGCAGATACCAGGATCCGTCTTGATACCAGCCGGTGTGCACACCGTTCTCGGTTGAGGCGTACCAGGTGCCGTCGGGCGCGCGGTACCAGCCGACCGGCACGAATCCGTCGGTGTTGAAAACGTAGCGTACGCCGTTGACTTCAAAGACACCGGCCGCCAGCCATGTGCCGTCGGAGCTTTCGTAGCGCCAGCCCTGGGGGTGGTGCACCCACTGGGAGGTGGCGGGTGTCGGAGGTTCAGGCTGCGTGGGGGTGGTGCTCGGGTCGGGATTCGGGGAGGGGAGCTCGGACGAGGCGGGGGTTGCCGTGGATGTGGGCGTGGCGGTGGGCGTGTCCTCGGACGAGGCCGACGTTGCCGCGGGTGGGGTGGGTGCGCCGGATTGTGCAGCGCTGGCAGCGACGTCGGCGTGCGCTGCGGTAAGGGGGAACAGACCGACGCATGCGAGCGTGGTCACCGATGCGACGATGCATCGGGCAAGACGGATGTGAATCCTTTTCATGATGACACCTCACTGGTGGGGGATGTCTCAATCTTAGGCGCTGGAGGGTGAGTAGGTTGCACGCGTGGTCAAAAACTGGGCAGAGTGTGCGTGGATGTTGCGGGGTGTGTACGCGTGAATGGGCACCCGGCATTGTCGGCACGTGGCACAGGCCAGGTGCGGCGCCCACGTGCTCTCCTTGCCTCGCCCGCTCACAGCATCGGGACGGGGCCAAAAACCTTGAATGATTGCATAAATTAGGCATATAATACTTTTATTAAGTTCGTCAATGCTTGCTCATCTCTAAGGATTGGTTTCCGTGTCAAAGAAGGATGTCATCATTCCTCTCGTGCCCGCGGCGCTCAGCGCCCTGCTCCTCGCCGGAGGGGTCACCGTGTTTTCGGCGTGCGATCCCAAGCCGGACGGCACCTGGATGCATTGTCATCAGTGCCAAAATAGTGTCGTTGCTAGCGCGGCGGGCCTCGCTGTTTTCTTTGGTACCGCCACGTTCGTCACCAACAAGGCGGCGCGCCTCACCCTACAAGGACTCTCGCTCATCGGAGCTCTCGTCGTTTTCTTTATCCCCGGTGTCATCTGCCCGATGTGCATGATGAAGACGATGCGTTGCCATACGGTGTTCCAGCCATTCGTGCGCATCATGAGTGTCCTCGTCGCCGGCACTGGTGTCGCGGCTCTGGTCAACACGGTCAAGAGGGATCGGGCTTCGAAGGCCTGACGTGCGAGAGGTGACACGCACGCACCCAAACCGGGTAACCATCAAGCGGGGGGCTGTCGCAGTCGCGGCGGTTCTCCTGATCGTGGTCCTCGTCCTCCTCGTTGTCAACTTGCAGCGAGGGCAGCGCTACGCGCAGGCGCTTCGCTTCGCCGAGGCCGGGGACGCGGCGTCCGCTTACGACATTTTCGCGAGCCTGGGAAGTTACGCCGATTCCGCCGAGCGTGCGGCGGGCCTCGTCCAGAAGGATCCGGCGCTGCCCTACCGGAAGGCCGCCAAGGGTGACGTGATCGCCTTCGGCTCTTTCGAGCAGGACGGTGACACCACGAACGGTGCCGAGCCGATCCGCTGGATCGTCCTCGAACGTTTCGATGACCGGCTCCTGGTCCTGAGCGCTGACGTCCTGGATGGGAGACAGTACAACCATGTGCCGTTCCAGGAGGTCACGTGGGCGGATAGTGACCTGCGTGCGTGGATGAACGACGATTTCCTCACCGCAGCTTTCGGACCCGCTCAACAAGGCATTATTGCCACAGTGTGCAACAGTAACGAGGACCAGTCCGTCACCGGTGCCGAGGGTGGCGCTGACACGCAGGACCGTGTCTTTGCGCTCAGCGAGACCGAAAGCGTCATCTACCTGAGCAGCTCCGCGAACCGCGCAGACATCGGCGCAGCCCCCGCGAGCGCGTTTGCGGCATCGGGTGCTCTGACCGTGAGCGAGGATGGGACCGCTGACTGGTGGCTGCGCTCGCCGGGAACATACGGTTTCGCCGCTCAATTCGTTGATGCTGAGGGTAAGCCGTCCGTTAGTGGCGCGAACGTTGACGTGCTCTACGGGGTACGTCCCGCCCTGTGGATCGACGTGTCCGAGGCCGGGCGGGGTGCGCAATGACCGGAGCTTTGACGCTGCGGCGTGTTCCGCTTATGAACATTCGGGCGCACCCGGTGCGTGCTGCGATCCTGTTGTTCTTCGCGTTTGCGCTGGCGGCGTGCGTCTTTGGTGGGCTTGTTACCGTTGATGGTATGCGCTCTGAGCTTTCGCTGTCCGAGCGTAGGCTCGGCGCTGACCTCGTTGTGTACCCGACGTCCTGCCTGAACCAGGTGGACAAGAAACGCCTGCTGATGATCGGCACCCCCGTCGCCTGCGATCAGGCGCGCTCGACCTTGTCACGCATGGACGATAACGAGGACATTGCCGCCGTGTCCTACCAGCTCTACATTGCCGACACGAGGCCGGACGGGACGCCGTTGTGGATCGTCGGCTATGACCCGGCGACGGATTTCGTGATCTCCCCGTGGATGCGCGAAGGTGAGGATGCCGCGCCTCCAACAGGAAGCGTCGCGGTCGGCGCGGCGGTCGAGGATGCGGATGGTCAGGTGACGCTGTTTGGGCGGCAGTGGCCGGTCGGCGCGCACCTGCTGGAGACAGGTTCGGAGCTGGATAACGCGGTCGTCGTCAGTATGGATACGCTTACGCAGGTCATCGCGGCATCGGTCGAATCGGGGGTGGGTACCTATGCGTCCGTGCAGCCGAACCAAGATTTTTCGGCTGCCTTGGTGAAGGTCGATGATTCGCGCGACGTTCAGAGCGTGACGGAATGGATTAATCTCTACGTGCGTAAAGTGACCGCCGTGCGCTCTGATGAGGCCCTGGTCACCACGGCCTCGGACATTCGCGCCCATCGCTCGCTCACGCTCGGCGTGCTCGGCTTCGCCTGGCTGGTGTTGCTGGTCGCCCTGGTTGTCGCCCAGTTCGCCCTCATGAATGAGCGCCAACACGAGGTGTACGTGTGGCGGACCATAGGAGCCTCCCGCGCGACGATCGCTCGTGTGGTGGCGATCGAATCCTTGATCCTTCACGCGGTGGGGGCCTGTGTTGGGGTCCTCGTGGCCGCAGCGGCGCTGCCCCTGGCCCATGATGCGTTCGCGCTCGCGGCGCTGGCCGCGCCGGGGAGGTCGTTGCCCCTGGCTGCTCTCACTGTCGTCGCGTTGGTAGCTTTCGGTGTGGCCGGAACGAGGCTTGCTCTCGCGCGCGTGTATCGCAGTGTTTCGGGTCAGAAGCTGGCGCCCATCTAGGCGTCGGGACAGGAGGAATCAACATGCTGTCGCTTGCGCGACTCCCGTGGATGAACCTGCGCGGGTACCCGGTGCGCTCGGGTATCCTCGCGTTTTTCTCTATGCTCATGGCGATGGTGATGTTTGGCGGCACCATGATTGTGTGCGGCATTGACCGGGGATTGGGCACGGTCGAGTCGCGCCTCGGCGCCGACATCATGGTGACCCCCGCTGATGCTTCGTCCGACTTTGATGCGCAGGCGTTCCTGGTGGGCGCCGAACCGTCCTACTTCTATATGGATGAGGGCGTGGCCGGTGAGGTTGCGGGCGTTGATGGTGTCGGCGCGGCATCGCCTCAGCTTTTTCTTGCGACTGCGCGGGCCAGCTGCTGTTCGGGCCGCTATCAGGTCATTGCGTTCGACCCGGCCACGGACTTCACCATTCAGCCGTGGATTTCTGACACCTCTGGCGCCTCCAGTCTCGGTGACATGGAGGTGGTCGTCGGTGCGAATGTCGGGGTGTCCGATCCGGAGAACTTTTCGCTCTTCGGTCACAAGCTGCGTGTCGTCGCCCAATTCGATCAGACTGGTTCGACCCTCGACAACGCTGTGTACGCCAACTTTGATACTGCGAGAATTCTCATCGACTCCTCGCTGAAGAAAGGTCTCAACAAGTACACGAGTCTTGACACGGACCACATTATCTCCTCGGTCATGGTCAGGGTTGAACCCGGCAGAGACGTTAATGCGGTTGCCTCCGACATTGCTGCACGCGTGCCGGGAGTGTCCGTGGCGACCTCGACGACCCTGGTCAGTGGTATCTCTCGATCGTTGGACAACACCTCGCGCACGGTCACCACTTTGATTGCGCTCGTGTGGGGTGTTGGTTTGGTGATGATGACTCTCATGTTCGTCATGATGGTTGTTGAACGTAAGCGGGAGTTCGGCACGCTCCTTGTCGTCGGTGCCCACAGGCGCCTGGTGTCGCGGGTCATTGCTCTCGAAGCTGTTATTCTCAACGCCGCTGGAGGCGCCCTCGGCATCCTCATATCGGGGGTGCTGATCGTCTCGTTCTCTGGTCTTGTGCAACAGACCATCGGCATCGGGTTCCTGGTGCCCTCCCTTGCGGTGATCGCCGCGCTGGTGGCGCTCGTCCTGGCCTCGATGGGCCTCGTCGCCCTCGTATCATCGTGGATAGCGCTGCGGTGCCTGAACATGGCGGACGCGAGCGCCCTATTGAAGGAAGGCGAGTGACATGCTCATCGAAGCAACGGACCTCACTAAGGAGTTTCCTCGCGCCCGCGCGGGGGGCCGCCTCTTCACGGCCGTGCATCCGCTTGACTTGACGTTGGATGAGGGGCAGCTGACCGTCATCACCGGGCATTCAGGCAGTGGTAAGAGCACCCTGTTGAACATGCTCGCGGGCATGCTGCCGCCTACTGGTGGGACTGTGTGTCTGGGTGGCATCGACCTGTATGCGATGCGTGAGGAGGAGTGCGCGCGCCTGCGTAACGAGCGCATCGGTTTCATCCCGCAGGGGCACGCTGCGCTGCGAAGCCTCACCGTCCTGGAGAACGTTCTCTTGCCGTCCGTGTTGTATGGCGCGGGTAGGCCGCCGCGTGAGCGCGCCGAGGAACTCCTGTCCGCCGTGGGTCTGTCCGAGCTTGCGGATGCGCGCCCGAACGAGCTGTCAGGCGGTGAGTTGCGCCGCGTCGGTGTCGCTCGTGCTCTCCTCATGAGCCCGGCTGTGGTGTTGGCTGACGAGCCGACCGCCGGCCTGGATGCTGAGAGTGCGGCTGGGGTCCTGCGTTTGCTGCGTGAGGCTGCCGGTCCGGGAGCGACCGTCCTCATTGTCACGCACGAGCCAGAGGCGCTCAGCTACGCGGATCGCACGTTCGCGATGGACGGCGGCCATCTGTCGGGAGGGTCGTCGTAGGGATGAGGCTGGGGCGTGGGTGTGTCGGGCATTCCTATCGACGAGGCAGTGGGTGTGACTGAAAGCACGTTGGTCTTCGGCTGCTGAAGTCTCTGGTGGTGCGGCTGGTCATTATTGGAGTCGTGAGTCATGATGGTGTGCGCCATAATCGACCGCATGCGCGAGCGTGGGCGGCTGTCGTTACTGACCGACTGTTCAGAGAAGTTATGGTGTAACTGTAACGATTGAATCTGCATTGAAACACATGGTTATATCGTGGTGAAGGTGATAACTGTCAGGCTTGGAACTCGTTCAACAAGCTCACTAGGGTGAGACTCAGATCCGCTCTCCGCTAGTTGAAAGAGAAATTGATGCCTCGACTGCGTCCCCTCCGAACCCGCGCCATCGTCGCCACGGCCAGCGCACTGGCAGCCCTGTCGCTCCTGGTCACGTCGCTGTCCCCACTCGGAGCGCAGGCCAACGCAGCCGAGGAAACCGCACAATCAACCCAGGTCACCTCATCCCAGGAAGAAGCCCAGGCCTCGTCCGAAACCGACGCGGTCACCGAACCCGCACAAGACAACCAAGCATCAACGGAGGACCCGACCGACAACGACACCGAAAGCGCGCACACGCCCCCCGAAGCCGCCCCCGAGGACCAACCACGCACGCGCCGCACCCGCGCCATCAACGACACCGCCACCCTGGCAATGTCCGTCGCCAACGACACCGCCACCCTGCCGATCCGAGACCAACAGACGACCACCATCAACTACTCATGCTCCTCCGTCTCAACCCCCTGCGAAGGCGGAACCATCGAGGTGTGGCTCCCCGCCCCACTCACCCCCGCGGGCGAACAGCTGAGCGACAACTTCTACCAGGCATACCCCGTCGCCGGTAGCTCCGTCGTGACAACACGAAACGACATAGTCGCCGGCACCCCGCGCATGCAACGCATCCTGTTCACGCTCAAGGATCCGATTCCCGCCGGAACGTCCGACCGAATCCAAGTACCGTGGAGCTACCTCGGCAACGACGCACCAAACAACTCCACCACTACCACCCGAGTCGTTTTCTCCGCGACCAACGCCCAACCCGTTGAACAATCCCTCACCACGACATGGACTGCAAGCCTCGACGTGGCAATCAACAAAAGCGGACCGACACAACCCCAGGATTACCCCGCCGTCGGAGGCCTCGCCACCTACAAGCTCTACTACGGGTACCAGCAAATCGACCAGAGTGACCCCAACAAGGTCGGGATCCGATGGAACGGATCCGCACGAAAATCCGCGAACCTCAACGGCCTAGGCTTCGTCCAAGCCCACAACATCACAGTCAGCGATCCCCTGCCCGCAAACGCCGTCTTCGTCTCCGCGACCAACGGCGGCCACTACGATGCCGCCACGCACACCGTGACCTGGACGTACGAGGACTGGGCGTGGCAAAACCCCATCACCTCAACAATCACCGTCAAATACCCCGTCGGAGCCGTCACCACCTCCGACACAGTCACCAACGAAGCCACAATCACCGCGCAAGTGCAAAACGACCCCTCGACTGTCGTCACGAAGAGCTCCGACATCACCCACGGCTTCTCCGCGCGCAGACCCGCCGGATCCATGATCAAGTACGGCAACGACTGGCAGTACCAAACCCGAGGCAACTCCGCGCAGTGGCGACTGGGCGCCACAAACTCGGGCAACACGCCCCTGCACTTCCGCTGGGACGACACGCCCCCCTGCACGTGGTCCACCCAGGATGCCAAGGCCTCGGGCGGCGCCTGCGACACCCCGACAATGGTCAGCCCCTACCGCTTCCAAATCCACTCCACCTCCGGATATGAGGACAACGGAGGTTGGACCCTGGAGTACTGGACCAACAAGGGCAACCACGACAGCGTCACCTACACGGCCTCGTCGCCCCTCACGCTCCCCGACGGCGAGTGGATCACCCGCTTCACGATCGACACGGACGCACTGCCACAAACCAACCCGACGATCTTCTTCTACGGGACGATCCCCACGTCCTTGCCGAACCAAGAACCCGCAGACTTCACCAACCACTACAACCCAGCCGCCCCGCCCGAACAGTACTACAACTACGTAGCATCCACGGACTACGTGCGCTACCAGAACTGCGCGAGCGGCACCGCGACCGACATCGATAGCGGCGCCGTCATCTTCACCAACGACAATCTGTGCTCGTGGATGCGCGTGCGCAACGACTTCCCCAGCATTCAGATAGTTGGGTCCCTGGGCACCGACCCCGTCGTCATCGGCAAACCCGCTATGTTCGCCCTCAGTGCGTACGTGCGTCCCAAGAGCGCCGGAGGCGTCCCCACGCCCGTGACGATGACCGACCTGCTGCCCCTCGGGTTCGACGTGGATGACACATCGACCGTATCAGTCTTGAAGAACTCGACGCTGAAAAATCCCGACGGCACCCCCTACGACCTGACCAAGCTCAGTACCACCATCTCGAAGAACTACAACGGCACCGGTCGCACCCTGGTGAGTATTGCAGCACCCGACGCAGTCGAAGGAAACCTGTACGTCCACCTGACAGCCACTGTCCTGTCAACCACGCCGGCGGGTAGTAACAGCAACGACGCCGCCGCTTTCATGCCCGGCGACGGCGCGAAGTCCACCACGCAGGACACGAGCCTGCGCAACGCCGCATACTGCCAAGGCAGTCGCGCACGTGACACCAATGACGTCAACCGCAACGGTTCGACCGAAGACTACGTGTGCAACTCCTCCACGCAGTTCAACGTGTCCGCCACCCCCGGAATGACCATCACAAAGGAAGCTAAAGGCAACAAGGACGACGACTTCGTCCCCGCCGGTCAAATTGCCCAGATCGACCCGGGCGGCGACGGCGCATACCGATTCACGATCAGCAATACCGGTAACACTGCGCTGACGAACGTCGTCGCCTACGACATCCTTCCCTACAAGGGGGACGTGGGTGTTGGCCCCGCCGCCGGGCAGGCGCGCGGCTCCTCGTGGAAGCCGAACCTCAACTCAACCAACTGGTCCTTCCAGTCCGTCAAACACGCCCCCGGGCAAGCCCCCGTGACGACCACTGTGCCCGCTTCGGACATTACGGTGGAATATTCAACCGTTCCCAATCCCTGCCGCGGCGAAGTCATGGCCGCAGGCGGTTCAATGAACGATTCCCCCGTCGGTTGCACGCGCAATGCGTGGGGCGGAGCGCCCTCCGACCTGTCCACCATCACCGGTTTCCGTATCGTCATGAATCGCGATATTGAAATCGGCGAGACGATCCAGTTCGTGGCAACCATGACATCACCGGTCAACGCGAACCTCATCGCCTGGAACTCGGTCGCCCTGGCAGCAGGCTCCCTCGAAAACAATAGAGTGTCCTACCTGCAACCCAACGAGGCCCCCAAGGTTGGCATTAATGTCTCCACCGACGTCGCCGTGAGCAAGTCCGTAGTGCGCGCCAAGATGAACGGTGACCAACCCGTTCGCGATGCAAACGGCATCATCGAAGCGGACGAATCAACCGATCTGATCATGCCCGGAGACTACATGCTCTATCGGGTGAGCCTGGCCAATAGCGGCCCCTCCGTCGCGTCGGGCATCACCATCACCGACGCTATGGACGACTCTGTAGAGTACGTTTCCTCCGAAACTCGTATCTGCCAGGACGGTGCCACGAACCCATGCACGGGTCCGGTCTACACCGACGCCTCCTACGACGAGTTCAACTCTGAATGGAACGCCATACCCTCGGGGCAACTCAACGTGAACCTCAACGTCGGGGCAACGATGACGATGTACATGCTCGTTCGGGTAGCCGACGGTGCCGAAGGTCGAACCGTCATGAACACGGTCTCGCTGGGCGACTTTGATCAGGTCGATTCCGACACTGCTAACAACACCGCCAGCGCTACCTTCACGGTCGGCGGTTCAATCTCCGGCACCATCTTCAACGACGCCCACGCCACCTGGTACTACGACACCGGTGGTCCGGGCGTGCCCCTTGACGGCGTGAACGTGCGCCTGCTGGACGCCGACGGGCACCCTGTGAAGGATGCGTCGGGCACTGACATCACAACGAAGTCGACCGCCGACGGCAGTTACGTCTTTAACCGCCTGCCGATGGGCTCCTACAAGGTCGAGGTCGTCCCCTCCCTCGCGACGCGCGATGGCACTCAGGTGAACCTGGCGGACTACACCCTCACGCTCGCCTACGACTCCTCCGCGTCGCGCGCTCAGGCTGGCCAGGGCACGCTCCTGATTCCCAACCCGATCACGTTGACGCCAGCTGCGCCCACCGAGACGATGGTCGACTTCGGTTTCGTGAAACCCGCATCCCTCGGAGACTACGTATGGTTTGACGCGAACAGGAATGGAATCCAGGACGCGGACGAGGCCGGAGTCGCGGGAGTCGAGGTGTCCCTCGTGGATGCTGACGGTCAACCAGTCCTCGATGCCAGTGGAAACACCGTTGAACCCGTTACGACCGACGCGAACGGCAAGTACTCCTTCACGGACCTCCTGCCTAACCCCGATCGCATGTTCGCGGCTGCAGGCGAGGACCATGACAAGGTCATCTTCACGGCACCAGCCGGATACTCACCGACGGTGACCCACGCGGGAACCGATGCTGCGACAGATTCCAACGGACTGAGCAGCGACGTCGCGCTTGCACAAGGGCAACGCGACACGACGGTTGACCTCGGATTGATTGCCGACGGCGCGATTGGCGGCACCCTGTACTGGGACGTCAATAACAGTGGTGGTGCGTCCCCGTCGGGACCTGACAGACCCCTGGACGGCGTGACACTCACGCTGACGTACAAGACGCCTACGGGTGTGGACAAGACGGCGACGACTCTCACGGATTCCCACGGTCACTACTCGTTCAAGGACCTGGCCCCCGGCGATTACACGATCATCGTTGAGGAGGATTCCGTGGCAGGCGCGGGCCCGACGTGCACTGCGCAGACCCACGCCCCCTCCGGTGATTTGACCGCCGGGCAGGGGCAGGAACTGTCCCTGACGTCGAATGTGACGCTGACGCCCGTCGATATGTCGAACAATTCGCAGGATTGGGCGTTCACGAGTCCGGCAGACACTGCTATCACGAAGACAATCACAGACCCGAGCGAGGCTGAACAAGACACCTTCGAGTTCACCCCCGGCAAGCAGGTCACTTACACCCTGACCTTGACGAACAACGGACCGGGTGTGGCGACCGGCGTCACCGTGCTCGATCATCTCCCCTCCGGTGTGTCCTTTGTTGGGGCCTCCGGAGACGGATCGTATGACGCGACGTCGGGCGTATGGAACCTGTCGGACCAGGTAATCGAGACCAGTGAGGTAAAGACCCTGGCGATCGCGGTGACGATCACCGGTGATGGTGCGGGTGCGCTCGTCACCAACGTCGCTCGAATCACCCACCAGGATCAGGTTGGCGATGACCCGACGAATAACGAGGCCTCGGCATCGTTTCGGGGAGGGTTCAACATTGGTGGCACGATCTACCGCGACTCGGATGGCTCGTACTCCACCGCCGGCTCTGAGGAGCGCTTCACGGGGATCACAGTCGCACTGTTGAACGAGGATGGTTCGCCCGTCCTGGGCGACGATGGTGTTCCCGTGACGACGGTGACTGACGCCTCCGGAGCTTACCGGTTCGTCGACCTCGGCAGGGGCTCCTATCGCGTCAGTATTGTTGACGCTGCGCAAAGTCCGCTGGCGTCGCTGGTGCCCACCCAGGCGTACACCGGTAAGGGCGCCACCTGGGCCACCGTGATCATCTCGGACGCGTCGGTTGAGGGGGTGAACTTCGGCCTGGTTGCCCCCGCAACGATCGGTGAGCGCGTGTGGGATGACGTCAACGCCAACGGTAGCGACGACGGCGAACCCGGCATCGGAGGCGTGAGCGTGATCCTCACCGACGCTGACGGTGCGCAGGTGGCTCGCACCACCACCGACGCCAATGGCAACTACCGTTTCGCAGGCCTGATCCCGGGCACCTACACCGTCACCATCGAGGCCCCGTCCGGCTATGCGGCCGCGACCACCTCGATGAGCGTGCGCGTGGGTGAAGGCGAGGAATACGTGGACGCGGACTTCCCGCTCACCCTCATCCCCGCCCCCACGCCCGCCCAGGCACACCAGGTGCTCACCAACCGAGGCCTGGCACGCACCGGCACGGACGCCACCATCATCGGTGGCATGGCGGCCCTGGCGGCCATCGCCGGCGCCCTGGCCATCGGCGCGAAGCGCCGCCGCGAACGCGAGGATGCCTGACAGGCACGCAGGGCACACCCCCCACGCGGGGGCGAACCCCACCCCTCAGGGGGCGCGAGACCAACAGGTCCCGCGCCCCCTGCGCACATACCCGGCCCCGGCCTCGTCAATGAGGCGCCTCCGAGCACGGCCACGCACCCTCCGCGCGACGCTGTGGAACGCGCGGCGTGGGACGCAGATGAGGGTGGGAGCAACTAGGCTTGGAGGGTGACCACAGCACTGTATCGCCGGTATCGCCCCGACACCTTCGACCAGGTGATCGGCCAGGAACACGTGACGGAGCCGCTCAAGGCGGCGCTGCGCGCGAATCGCGTGACGCACGCGTACCTGTTCTCCGGGCCACGCGGCTGCGGAAAGACCACGTCGGCGCGCATCCTCGCGCGCTGCCTGAACTGCGCGCAGGGTCCCACGGACACCCCGTGCGGTCAGTGCGAGTCCTGTCGCGAGCTGGCCACCGGCGGCCCGGGTTCGCTCGACGTCGTCGAGATTGACGCGGCCTCACACGGCGGCGTCGACGACGCACGCGACCTGCGCGAGCGCGCCACTTTCGCGCCCGTGCGTGACCGATACAAGATCTTCATCATCGACGAGGCCCACATGGTCACGAACCAGGGCTTCAACGCGCTGCTCAAACTCGTCGAGGAGCCGCCCGAGCACGTCAAGTTCGTCTTTGCGACGACGGAACCCGAGCGCGTCATCGGCACGATCCGCTCACGTACCCACCACTATCCGTTCCGCCTGGTGCCGCCGGACGTGCTAGGACCCTATCTGACGACCCTGTGCGCCGAGGAACACGTCAATGTTGGCGACGGCGTGCTCACGCTCGTCATGCGCGCGGGCGGCGGTTCGGTGCGCGACACCCTGTCCGTGCTCGACCAGCTGATGGCCGGAGCGATCGACGGCCAGGTCACCTACCAGACGGCGGTGGCGCTGCTCGGGTACACGGACTCCGCGCTGCTCGACCAGAGCGTCGACGCCCTCGCGGGTGGCGACGGCGCAGCGGCCTTCCGCGTCGTCGAGCGCATGGTCGAGTCCGGCCACGACCCGCGCCGCTTCGTCGAGGACCTCCTCCAGCGCCTGCGCGACCTCCTCATCATCGCGGTGGCCGGTGACGGCGCGCGCGACGTCCTGGCGGACACCCCGCACGACCAGTTCGAACGCATGCAGCGCCAGGCGCAGAACTGGGGCCCGCACGGCCTATCCCGCGCCGCCGACCTGACCGACGAGGCCCTGCGCGCCATGACGGGCGCGACCTCGCCCCGCCTGCAGCTCGAGCTCCTCGTCGGCCGCATCCTCGTGCCGACTCCCACCGCCGCTCCCGCCCCTGGGCCCGTGCAGGGAACGGTCGGCATGACCGGCGGGGGTGCGCCGCGTCAAGCCGATTCCGCCTCCTCCGCGTCACCGCCAGCGGGTTCTTCGGGCCGTTTCGGCGCCCGCGAGGCGCGCGAAGCTTTGGCTCGCAAGAAGCAGGAGCGCGCTGAAGCCTCGGCACGCTCCCAGCACGCTGGCGCGTCTTCCCAGGGCGCGCCCGCCCCCCAGGACATGCCCGCGTGGGGAAACGGCCCTGATTGGTCGGCGAGCACGCCCACCCCGGAGCACGGTTCTGCCCCCGCGCAGGCCGAGCCGCGCCATCAGCGCCCCGAGGCCGCCGAACCGCAGCGCCCGGAGTCATCGCAGGGCCGAAGAACCGCGCAAACCGACCCGCGTCACGACGCCCAGCGCGCCCGCGAAACAGCACCTGCCCGTCCCCCCATGCCCGCGCAGGCCGAGCAGACCAAGCGCACTGAGACACCCGTCTCCCACGCCCCGGACGGGCGCGACGCCGACATGCTGCGTGGCCGCTGGAACGAGGTCGTGGAACGCTTGGCGTCGATCAGCCGCGTCACGTGGTCGATGGTTGGCGGCAACGCGCAGTTGGGAGCCGTCGACGGAACCCGCGTCGTCCTCCTGTTCCCCGTCGAACCCATGGTCAACGCCTTCGCGCGCGGGTCCCGCGCCGCGGACGTCGAAAAGGCCATCGAAGAGGTCACCGGTCTGACCGTCACCGTGTCCGCCCAGGTGGGGCAGGCCTCGGGCGGGTCGGCGACGACGGGCCCCTCCGCGCAGGCGTCTCGCGTCGGCGGACAATCGCGCCAGCCCGGCGGGTGGGTCTCGGAGCCGCCCCCTTTTGACGAGGCCGCCGCGCAGGCGGCACCCCACGACGAGTCCGCGCCCGAGCAGGAAGGCTGGCCCGAGCCCGCGCCGGTCGCCCAGTCGGCGCCGGTCGAGCAGTCTGCCCGCGCGCCGCAGCCCGATCGTTGGGCTGAAACGGCCGCCGAGCCCGCGCCCGAGGAGGACGGCTGGCCCGAGCCCGCGGCCGTGACCCCCCGTCGCCGCGAGCAAAACAACGCGCCAGCAGCTCCGCGCCAGTGGGAGAACCCCGCCCGGCAGGAGGCTCCCGCCCGGCAGGAGGCTCCCGCCCACTGCGACGGTCCCGTCCTTCCCGAGAGGGCGGCCCGAGCGCTCGCCGAGGCACCGGCGCAGGAACAGCAGCGCCCCGCCGTTGACCCCCCCGCGGCGCCGCGCAAGCGATCCTTCACGGTCTTCACCTACCCGGGTGACCCGGAGCCCACCGACGCGCACGAGGAGACGACGAACGGGGGAGGTACCCAGGCCTCGTCGCCGGTCTTTGACGACACTCCCATTGAATCTGCCGCCTACACGCCGTCGACGCCGACGGGCTGGGGCGACCCGGTCGTGATTCCAGGCGGCGCCGTCTCCTTCGACGACAACGCTGACTCGTGGACGCCCCCACAACAGGGCACGCCGGGCGCGGGCGGCGTGCCCGCGAGGGGTGTAGTGCCCGCACCCACAGGCCAAGCCGCGGCCTCGCAGCCCCCGGCATGGCTGGCAGTCGCACAACAACCCACGCGCTCGGCCACATCAGAGCCGAACAACCCGGGAGGCGCCGCCACGCCGACCCAAGGGGACCCCGGCGCGTCCGTCACCGGACGCGCAGCGGCGGAGGCCGCACTGCGTGAGAAGAAGCAACGTGAGCGGGCGGTAGCCGCACCCCGAACCCACGCGGCCGACGACGACAGCGCCAGCATCGACGACGACAACATCGACAACTCGCAGACGATCGGCCTGGCAGCGGTCCTGGAGATTCTCGGCGGACGCGTCATCGAAGAGAAGATGACCGAGGGAGGATACTGACATGTACGACGGCGCTCTGGCCGACCTCATCGACCAGTTCGGACAGCTGCCGGGTATCGGCCCGAAGTCCGCGCAGCGCATGGCGATGCACGTCCTGGATGCGGAGCCCGACGAGGTCGAGCGCCTCGTTGACGCGATCAACGCCGTGCGTGGGCGCGTGCGTCACTGCGTCATCTGCGGCAACCTCACGGAAGAGGACGAATGCTCGATCTGCCGCGATGTGCGCCGCGACCCCAGCGCGATTTGCGTGGTCCAGGAGCCCAAGGACATTCAGGCGATCGAGGGCGCGCGCGTGTTCCGGGGGTGTTACCACGTGCTCGGCGGCGTCATCGACCCGATCCACGGGGTGGGGCCGGACCAGCTGAACATCGCCTCGCTCATGAGCCGCCTCGCGGATGGCACGGTCACTGAGGTCATCCTGGCGACCAACCCGAACGTTGAGGGCGAAGCGACGGCCGCGTACCTGGCGCGCATGCTCTCCACGATGGGGGTGGAAACCTCGCGCCTGGCCATGGGCCTGCCCATGGGCGGTGACCTGGAGTACGCGGACTCGGTAACGCTGGGTCGCGCGCTCGAGGGCCGCCGCCGCCTCTAGGCACCCTGGGGTTGTGCGCAAGTTGCTGACGGTTTGTTGATGCGGCTGTTGTCCAGGCCGCTAGGTGTCGTTCGTATTCGATGGTGGATTTGCCGCCGAGGCTGGTGTGGATGCGGTGGCGGTTGCAGAAATCTTCGATCCAGGTGGTGACCCCGGTGTAGACCTGGTCGCGGGTGGTGAAGGTACGCGTTCTGCGCGTCCATCAGCTCAAAGCGCTGGTGTTGTGGTGCCGCGACGCGAAGAAGGCGCGGGCTTTTCCCAAGAGTTCGTTCTCCTTCTCCAGTTCGCGCACCCGCCGACGTGGCGCAGTGTTCGCGGCTTCCAGTTCGCGTGGATTAGGGCGCCCCTCACGCGCGGCTTGACGCCGCTCGCGCTCGAGTGTGACCCACCGGCCCACCACCGATTCGCCCAGCTCTCAATCCCGGGCCACAGACGCGATTCGTGGACCCTGTATCCAACACCAGACTCGCCACATCACGACGATACTCCGGTGTCAAACGACGACGAGTTCTCATCACAGGTGCCTCACTGGCCGCAGGCACTCACACCCGCTTAACGAAGTGTCAACAACACAGGCCTAACCCCACAGCCATCAATCATTTGTCCAGAGTGCACTCCAACGTCGGTTGTGCACCGTCGTAAGCGAAGTCGATGGTGCAGGTGAAGGTGTCGGAGGGCGTAGGAAGACTGTCGGCCGCCGGGTCGGTTGGTCCCGTTGGCACACTCAGCCAAAATGAGGTGCCGTGTAGTGATCCAATGAGCAGTGTCTCGTTTGTTAGGTCCAACGCTGCCGTACTGTATGCAAGGGCTCCGCAGCGTCCTTCCCTGGCTGGATCCGGTGTGCCGGTGCGGCAAGATGCTGCGAATGCTTCGCTTTCCTTCCGGATCCAGTCGGTAAGTTTGTCGCTGGGAATGATCGTAAAAGGTGGGACTGTTGTATGGGTTCGCAGTTCTCCTGTGCCGTCATTCAGGGGAATCTCGTATTGAATCGTCCAATAGTCTGGATTCCGGGGGACTGCCTCGATGCGGTAGCTGCCGGGGAAGAGGTAGTAGGAGCCCTGCGGGTCGCTGATCAAGATGTCGCCTACGCGAATGCTACGGAGACCGTCCGTATTGATATGGTCAATGGTTAACCCGGATGAAAAGAGGTCGATCTTCCACATGCCGAGCTGGCCGTTGCGTCTATCTAATTTCTCTACGCGAGAACTTGAAGGAAATTGGGTGGTGGTTCCATCATCAAATTGAATAGCTCCTTCGATCCATATATCCGTGCTCCTATTCGTCGGGTTTTGAGAGACTTCTCCTTGGAATGTGACGGAGCTGGGCGCGTGTGCGTGTGCAGCATCTGTGAGGAATGCCGACGAGGGTTGGCGTGTCGAATCGGCGAAGGGAACCGGGGAGTAGGCTAGGGCCTCGTCGTATTTCCCGTCTCTGACGAGGTCCATGTAGCGGTTCCATGCATCCATGGCGGTCAGGTCGGACAGGTACACGTAGTTCGACCAGTATCCCACACCGGATGCGGTGGCCACGAGGCCCGCGCACAAGGCGGCGGCAACCCAGCGCTTGCTTCGCGACACGTGCGTCTGTGAAATGCTCTTCGCGTAGGGTAATTTCCGTGAGAAATAGTGCATAGTAACTCTCCCAAATAGTGAACGTTGAACAATGCTCGTGCTACGAGGAAGTGTCTCGTTGGTGAGATAAGACCAAATTTGGGGGGTGTCAATTTCCCGGCCTTGGTCCCAGGTCAGTGTGCGCATCGCTTGGTCGGGCAGGCCCTGGATGCGGCGGGTGAGCGCGCCGGACCTGGTCGGCTTTACATCCCAGGGGCAGAGCCACGATAATCAGGTAGCGGGTGGTGCGCTCAACCAGGGTTGCGCCCACGTGATCCCCTTGTTGAGTATCTCTTCCGGGGCCATGAGTTCTCCTGTGAGCTGATGTGCCAACGCGGTACCCCTCTAGGCTAGCAGAAACCGAACACCCCCCAGACGGCCTCGTGACCCTCGCGCGGTGACGCACGTGTGACACAATCGGAAGGGCAACGCCCCGACAGGTGAGGAGGCCATGATGGCGACCCAAGCGAGCGGCGGCGCGCCCCGCGTGCTCGTCGTCGACGACGAGGCAATGCTGGCGGACCTGCTCTCGCAGGCCCTACGCCACGAGGGCTGGGAGACGGACACGGCGACGGACGGGCTCGACGCGCTCGCCAAGGCATCGAGCATGCGCCCCGACGTCGTCATCCTCGACGTGCAGATGCCGCGCATGGACGGCCTCGAGACGCTGGAGCGCCTGCGCGCCCGCGACCCCGAGCTGCCCGTCCTCTTCCTCACCGCCCGCGACGCGGTCGCCGATCGCGTGCAGGGCCTGCGAGCGGGAGCCGACGACTACGTCACCAAACCCTTCGACCTGGACGAAGTCGCCGCCCGCGTCGAGGCGCTCCTGCGCCGAGTGGGACGCACCCAGCAGGCGGCCTCGACCGTGCTCACGGTCGCTGATTTGACTCTCGACCTGAAGTCCCATGACGTGCGGCGCGGCAACGAAAATATTACGTTAACGAACACAGAGTTCGAATTGCTCCGGTATCTCATGGAAAACGCTGGAATCGTGCTCTCCAAGCAGAAGATACTCGACGCCGTGTGGAGCTACGATTTTGGCGGCCAAGTCAACGTCGTCGAACTCTACATCTCCTATCTGCGCAAGAAGATCGACACCGACCGCCCAGCCCTGATCCGCACAGTGCGCGGCGCCGGCTACATCATGCGGGAACCCCAGTGACGCGCCGCCGCCCCTCCCTGGCCGGACGCCTGTCCCGCGCGCTCGCCGCGTGCGTCGCCCTGGCCCTCGTCGTCATGGTGGCGGCCTCCACCCTGGTGATGCGCTCCTGGATGCTGGCCAACGTGGACTCCGAGCTGCACCGCCTCGCCGATCAGGCAAGCAAGCACCTCGATGTCGATGACGCGCCGGAGGACCGGGAGGACGACGAGTACGGGGAGAGCGACGACGATGACGACGCCGCCCGCCCGCCCGCACAGCCCTCAGGGGCGCAGCGCCCCGGCGGGCCGATCGTCCCCGGCGGTCCCACGGGGCCCGGGTTCGGTGGTTCCGGAATCGCGGAGGGCACCCTCCAGTACGTGAGCGAGGACGGGGAAGCTGTCGGCGCGGTCGTCTCGAACTTCTCGGTGACCTACCTGAACGGGCCGGCCCTGGCGATCCTGGCCGCGGTACCCGCCGACGGGCGCTCGCACACCGTGCGCCTTCAAGGGCAGGGCGCGTTCCGCGTCACCGCCCTCGCGGTTGAGGACAAGACCGTCCTGGTCGGCGTGCAGTCGGACAGCGTCGACGACGTCGTCATCATGCTTGTCGCCGTCGAGGTGGGGGCATCCCTGGTCATCGCGCTCGCCGCGGGGGTGGTTGGCCGCGTGTGGGTGCGCCGCGAGCTGCGTCCCCTCGGCGTGGTGCGCGCGGCGGCCGCGGACATCGCGAGCCGCGACCTCGCCGATGAGTCGGCGAATCTGACGCGCGTCGGCGAGGAGGCGACCTCCGGCCCGGTGGAGGTCGCCGACGTCGCGGGCGCCCTCAACTCGATGATCGACGCGGTCGAAG
>ERZ772786.295-NODE-295-length-20637-cov-4.239044_pt1 | contig 20637 bp, 24 predicted proteins | sample MGYA00511473_ERZ772786 | MGnify/ENA primary metagenome ERZ772786 (study PRJEB29015, sample SAMEA2738025) | human oral metagenome | biome: human oral; feature: human-associated habitat; material: saliva | place: China | collected 2252 ...
TTTCTAAATTCAACTCATGCGTATCTTCCCATGCAGTCACATAGATATTGATTGGCTTGCTATAAATTGCTGTCAGTATTCTTAGAAAATAGTTCGTCCATTGAGAATAGTGCTGCAATTCGTTGCTGATACCATTTTTTGATTTTCGTCCTTGTTCAACGAACCAATCAGACTGGAAGCTTGAGATATTATCAATTACTAAATTGTCGTATTTATTTAATTCTTCATCAATTTCTTTCAAAAAGATGTTAATGTCCTCAGATGGGTGCTCTTGATCAAATGAGATTTTTCCTTCCTCATCGATGGTTCTTACATCAACATTTGGAATTCCTTCCAAAACCTTGTGGGAATTATCCATACATAAGACAATGGTGTTCCCTTTTAAATGTTTGATTTGTGAAGTTTTCCCAAGTCCTGCTTTTCCATAAATTAAGATTCGCCAGTTATTGGTTCGACTTAAGTCGGTTGCTTTAGTTATTTTCATTATCTAAACCTCAAACTTTCACTGTAAATTCTTCTGTTTTATCAAACTTGAAACCCTCTACGATTTCGCCATCTTCTGACACAAGCTGACCGCCATCTCTTACGAAAGCTTTAAGTGCCTTTTTATCGACGCTCTCAGTCGTTTTAGTCTTAACTGTAATGAATTTGTCAAATCCTTTTTCTTTAAGCTCTGAAAGCAAATTATCGTCATAAGAAGCATTTTCTTTTTTTGAAAATCGAATACTACCGTTGATTGTTTTCTTAGGACTTTTTGTTTCAAGAGTTAAATAATATTGTTCAGCTAGTCCTTTGAAATAATCCATTTCTTTCTGTTCTTCAGCTTGAAGTTTTAAACGGCGCTGTTCAATTTCATACAATTCAGCATTATATTTTTCTTCGATAGCTTTTCTTGATTCTTCAGCTTGAAGTTCATACTCGTCACATTGGATTTGATGTTCTTTATATTTGCCAAGCGCCCAATGTCATTTGTAACTTTAAATGTTTTTTTTTCTTCCGTCATTTAATGTTCTCCGTTTCTAAAAACTTCCTACTGACAATTCAACAAAAAGTTCTTTTGTTAATTCAGCGACTCGAGCGATACCCTTAGTTGATTCTTGCAATTCCTCAAATCTTTGTTTATAGTTAGTTTCTTCAGAATTTTTAGTTTGAATTTCAGCAATAGTTGCTTTCAATTTATTATTTTCTTCTTCATCTAAGGTTTTGAGCATAAGTTCTTTTTACAAGTTCTCGAACTTCTTGACCAGACATCTCATCTACTTTTTTATTAAATTCATATTGATCATCTAGCAGATGTTCTTTAATATTTATTTTTTGAGAAGCGTGAGACTTCAATAAACGTTTCCCCCATAAAGATTTTTCAAGGTCATCCGGAATAACTGTCGGAATGCTTACTTGTGAACTATCAATACCTAAATATTTTGCAATTGCTTCTTTTGCAACTAGTTCTTTCGCATGAGATAGAGTTCGATATCCTGTTTCAAGAACTCGCAAATGATAAACTGTTATTCCCACTTTTTCCGCAAACTGTTCTTGTGACAACTGGCGTTTCAATCGTTCAGCTTTAAAAAATGGAACGGTAATACTTTCACTTTCTTTTGAATTTATTGGTAGAACTAGCTTTTTCTCGAGTTCCTCAATGAGCTCTCTTTCAATCCATAATTTAGTAAAAAGTTTTTTGTGATTTGTTTTGAAATATTCTCCAAGAAATTCTTTTTTGATTTTCGGCGGGGTAGATGTTCCATCTTCCCATTTAACATACTGATTTCTACTTACTTCAAGTATTTCAGTCATATGTTCTATAGTTTCGCCTTTACTAAGGCGTTCATACTTTAATTTTGTAACAGCAATTTTTGCCATATTATTTTTTCCTCCGATTTGTTATAATGAAGGTAGAATCATTCCACAGATTTTCTACCAGCTCGCATTACCAGTGCGGGCTTTTTTTGATTTCTGCAAAGAATGGTGATTCTTCTAACCACATTCTAAGCGATTGTTCTTTTGCGTAATGAACAAGTGATTCACTGGGTTGCGCTTGTGGTTGTTTCATAGCTCGAACACGGTCATTTGCGTTGAGGATTGAACTATAAATTTCCAATTGTGCTTCAACGTCTTTGCGACCATCTAACCACTGTTGGTCAGACTTGTTTAAAAGTTTAATTGTGAGCATGCTTCCTCCTATTTTTTATAACTCTTATAACGAGTTGCTTCTTTCCACTCTACAAACTCTTTGAATATTTCTTTATTGATAAATACAAGTCCGTGAGTTGGATTGAGTACACCTTTTTTAAATTCAGGTCGATCTCGCATTTCAGTAAGCCAGGCTGTTAATGTGCCTTTTGATAAGCCTTGCCAGACTTCCATAAGGTGTTTTTTGTCACACCATTCTGCGTCTTCTGCATTTTCTACAGGTAGATAGGTTATTTTTGCGTATGGCATATTAAATTCCTCTCTATACTAAATCCATTGGGAAAGCATCTGTAAGTTTAGCTAAAATTTCAACAGATTTTGGGCCACCATCGTTCTTATTCAAAGCATTCCGGAGTTGTTGTTCACTTACTCCATCAAGCGCAAAAGCCATAGTTTTAATTGAAATTCCTGTTTTTTTTCTATACTTTTCGATAGCTGTACGATACTTTTGTAATGCAATTTCGGTCATATTTTCTCCTTTCTCAAACTAATTTCAAACAAAACATAAAGGATTTTTTGTTTTTTAATCTATTTTTTCTTGACATGTACGGTTAAATAATCTATAATTAAGGCATGTTTAAAGAGCCTAAAAAATACTTTTGAAACTTGCTGGGGAGCTGTTTGCTTTAGTATTAGTTTAGGTTTGGTTTGAAAAAATAACAAATTTCCTTTACAAGAATCATTATAGATTATTATACCGTATTTGTCAACAGTTTTCGGTCTTTTAATCTAATTTATTTTTCTTGTACCCTCTGAAAGGTTGATACAAGTGGATTTATATGAAAAAATAAAAGAGCTTGCAGCTCAAAGAAAAGTTTCAATTAGCAGGCTTGAAGAGGAACTCGGCTTCGCTAATGCTTCGCTAAAACGCTGGAAAACTTCTAATCCTGGTGCTGATAAACTAACAAAAGTCGCTGATTATTTTAATGTCTCTGTTGATTATCTTCTTGGACGTGAAGAATCAAAAACAACTAATGAACCAGTTGACTTGAAAAAATTGATCAGCGAGAAAAAGCCTACCTCTTGGGATGACCCCAGAATAGACTGGAATGAGTGGGTTTCTTTTGATGGTGAACCTATCAGTGATGATGTGAAGAAAATGCTATTTGCAATTTACGGCGACAAGCTTACAGACTAATCGGAGGTCTCTATGAATAAACAGGAATTGATAGGGTACCTTCTTTTGGAAATGGAAAAACAAAACATCCACATTACTTGTGATGATTGCTTTCCTAAAAATGCTATGGTTAATATCAAAAGAAAGTTGATGATTTATAATCCAACTAAAATAACCGCTTTTAAAATTGCTCATGAACTTTCTCATGTTATCAATAAAGATATATGTAGAGGTTCTGAGAATGACGCAATCAATCCGCAAGAGACGAGAGCTAATCATGAAGCAATCCTTCTTCTTTGGGAAATATTTGAAGCCAACGGGGGAAGCTATGAATTTTTCAATGTGTACGTGAATACAACAGATGCACCTTTTGAACTGGCTGAGTCAATCGTCAAAAAGGAGTACTTAGAGATGCATGATGCTCTCAATGAAATTTTTGAAGATGAAATACAAATTAAAATTAATAAACAAGAAATGCATGACTATATTGTAGATTACATTAGTTATTTTGATGTAATTGAGACTGTTAGCATTTACGAATTTTTAGATCGATATCATTTAAGTCATAATTTCTACGACATGGCAAAAAAAGAGTTTCACCAGTTATTCGGAGCGGATTAAATTAAGGAGACATTATGAAATTTGGAATGAGAAAGCCTAGCATTACAAAAAGCTTAAAAGCTAGAACAACTACAAAATATAAGCGTAAAGTAAAAAGAGCCCTTCTTCCTGGTTATGGGAAAAAGGGCATGGGTTGGGATAAAAATCCGAAAAAAGCGGCATATAATAAAGTTTATAAGAAAACAACGCTCTCAATTTGGGATTTGTTTAAATAAATAATGTGCACCATCACTAAACTGGTAGTAGAAATTTAGGAGAATAAATTATGTGGGTAAATAAAATTGAGCTTCACGATTTCAGAGCATTCCAAAATCATTTTGAAATGAATCTGGCCAAAAATATTACCTGTATTTCTGGTCACAATGGAATTGGTAAATCAACAATTCTTGCAGTTTTGAGCAACTGTGGTGAATTAAAAAAGTCTATCGGGACACAGTTAAACGGTTCTATTTTTCGTGGAGAATTCTCAGATATAATCATTGGTGACGAAGCTTTTGATAAAATAGGGGATAAAGCAAATTTACATTTTAACAATTTACCTGTTAATACTCAAAATTCATCTCCAAGCAATCCAAATATCTTCGTTCCAAATTTAGAATTTAGAGCTACTTTTCAAGGTAAGACTGGCAATAACAAAGATACCGAAAAAAGATTTAGATTAATACCTAAGAAAATAAAAGGGATAAGAACTTCTGAAGCGAAATTATCCTGGCCAACAATTTATTTGGGACTTTCTCGACTTTATCCCGTTGGTGAATCAGAAAAAGCTATATCTAAAAACTTACCTGATGGGATTATGGATGAGCTTCTTAAAGAACACCAATCTATCCTTGGAATGCAATATGGCGAAAATGCAAAGATGGAATCCATTGGCTTAAAAGAATTAAGAAATAAAAGGAAAACTGGTGTTAAGACTTCCAAATATTCTTCAACTTCAAATTCAGCCGGACAAGATAATATCGGACAGATCATACTTTCGGTTCTATCATTTAAAGAATTAAAACAAAAACTTGGCCCTAACTATACTGGCGGAATACTATTAATTGATGAAATTGATGCTACTCTTCATCCAGCAGTACAATATAAATTATTTGATTATTTATTAAAAAAATCTGTGGAGCTAGACATACAGATAGTCTTTACAACTCACAGTATTTTGCTTCTTGAACACATTACAAAATTTTATAAAGATTCTGGTGTTTTGACAAATTACTTACTAAAGCGCGATAAATCTATTATTACCAGAACAAATCCTACTAAAAAATTCCTAAATGAGGATTTGACTAACACTTACCATAACAGTGGGGCTTTACAAAAGAGAGTGAAGTTGTTAACAGAAGACTCTATTGCTAACTGGTTTTTTGAACAAATTCTAAAAAGTTATCATAAACAAGATGTATTCAACTTTGATATTTTAGATATTGATATGAGCTGGCATCAAATAGTTAAATTTTTAGCTTCAGATGAAGATACTTTCTCTAATTACATGACTCTACTTGACCCAGATGTATTGCAAGAAGATAAACAGGTGAAAGTAATTGAATGGACAAGAGGAACTATTTTTAGTTCGAAAAATTCTAGTATTTTCTACCTACCAGCTTCACAAAATGTATGCATTGAAGAAGAATTATGGAATTACTTAAACGATTTAGACGATGAGCATGAATTTTTTACTTATATGATAGATATTGATAAGTATTGGCCAAAACATTTGATTATAGAAAATGGGCCTGAATCTGAGAAATATAATAGCTCGAAGAAAAATATAAATCTTAAGAACTGGTTTAAAGATAATCAACATTATTTACAATACTTGATAATCTTTTGGATAAAAGATAATAAAGCTTTAGTAGATAAATTCATGAATACATTTGAGCAGGCATACAGACAGAAAGTAAGCAAACTATAAAAATTCTGGCCAAAACAATCGTATTTTAATATAATGGAATAGAGGTAATAAAGTATGCCAAAAATTAATTCTCCTTTTCGTTATCCGGGCGGTAAGTCACAACTTTCCCCCTATGTTAAACACCTTCTTCAAGTCAATAATATTAAAGGAACGTACATTGAACCCTTTGCTGGAGGAGCTGGTGTAGCAATAGACTTACTTCTAAACAATAATGTTGAACAAATTGTAATAAATGATTACGATAAATCAATCCACTCTGCTTGGAATGCTATCATAAATCATAGTGAAGAACTGATTGAATTTATTAGAGAAACTCCTGTCTCATTTGAAGATTGGTTAATACAAAAAAATATTCACGAACAGAACAAAGAAAATCAAAATTCTATTCCTGGTGGTTTGGCCACATTTTATTTAAACCGTACCAATATAAGTGGTATTATAAAAGGTGGACCTATCGGTGGTAAAAATCAAAGTGGTAAATATAAAATTGATGCTCGTTTTAATAAAAAATCTTTGATAGACAAAATTGAGCATATATCCAAATACAGAGATAACATTATTTTGATGAATGAGGATGCTAACAATCTAGCAAGAATAATAAAAAAAGAGTTTATCCCTGCAGATACTTTTATATTTTTTGATCCCCCATATTATGCACAAGGAAAGAATTTATATATGTCGTTTATTGATTCCTCAGAACATCAGAAACTCTTTGATAATATTAAAACCTTGAATGAATATAAATGGATTGTGACTTATGATACTGCTCCCGAGATTAATGACATCTATAAATCTGTCAACAATAGCTTCACATATACTTTGAATTACACAGCAAATAGTAGACGAAAAGCAAATGAATATTTATTTGCAAACGATAATACTATTGTGGATTCTTTTGGAAAAGTTGAGTTGTTAAAAAATAATTAAAAAAAGCCGTTCCTACTTTGGCGAGCGGAGAACGGCTTAAATCTCAAATACAGTAGAAAAGCTTTTTAAAAAAGCAGTTTTACTGTACTCAATTTTAGCAAGAAAGTGAGTAAAAATCAAATGTGGATAGAAGATTTACCAAATGGGAAATACAAATATTTTGAAAGATATAGAGACCCATTAACGGAAAAATTAAAAAAGGTTTCTGTAACCCTGGATAAAAAAACACCACGAGCACAAAAAATTGCACTTAAAGAATTAACTGAAAAAATAAATAAAATACTTTCTCATAATGAAGGAAGTGATATCACTTTTGTTGATTTATATGATGAATATTATAAGAACTGGTCTCCAACGGTCAAAGCCTCATCACTTCGTGGAACAACAGCAAATGATAATCGTATATTAGAGAAAATCGGTAAAAATGCAAAAGCTAGAAATGTAAATCGCCGGTTAATTCAAGACTTAGTAAATGAGATGATGGACGAGGGTTATGCCTATAGCTACTACAATGGTTTCAAAAAAAGATTTCACTCTATTCTAGATTTCGGAGTTAGGATGGGTTATCTTGAAGTAAATGAAGCCAGTTTTGTTAAAGCTCCCAAAAAAACAAAAACTTTTAATGAAGTTCAGGAAAAACGAGATAGTTATCTTGAATTAAGTGATATTAAAAAAATTCTTTCTGTTCTGAGAATAACTTCAAGAGTTGAGCATATTGCCAATTTTGTAGAATTTATGGCATATACTGGGGCTCGCTATGGTGAAACAGCTGCTCTTACAATTGATGAAATAGATTTGGAAAATGGGACGGTAATAATTAATGGCACTTATGACAGGGCGTTGAAAATAAAAACCACTCCGAAGACTGAGTTCTCTTATCGGACAATTACAATTCCGGAGAACATCAAAAAAATAATTCAAGAGCAACTTGAACTTTTAGAACTAAACCGCTCTGTTAAGGGTAAAGAATTCAACAAGGATAATTATATATTTTATACTGTGAATGGTGCTGCGGTTGACTTAGATACTCTCAATGTTGTGGTAAGGAGAGCCGCAGAAAAGGTTGGAATAACCAAACATATTACCTCTCATATCTTCAGGCATTCCCACATTGCTTTATTGGCAGAACTTGGAATACCTCTAAGTGCTGCAATGGATCGAGTGGGACACACCGACTATAAGACAACTCTTAACATCTACTCACACGTCACAAAATCTGTTAAAATTGATATTGTTAAAAAACTAAATGAGATTAAATAAAAAAATGCCCCTCAATTACAAGGGGCACTTTTTATTTACAAGGGGCATAATTAAATTTTAGGGGGCACAAACACAATGGTTAATTAATCAGTATATATCACTAATTATTTAACTTATTAATATCTGCCCCTTTAGTGCCCCTTTGGAATTATTTTTCACAAAAAATAATCATAAAATGTTGATATAACAACACTTTATCATTTTACCCGATAGAACCCTCCATTGAATAAGAAATCAAGCGATTTAATTCAACAGCGTATTCCATTGGCAATTCCTTAGTAAAGGGTTCAATGAAGCCCATGACAATCATGTCAGTTGCTTCTTTTTCTGTAAGTCCACGACTCATCAAATAATAGAGTTGTTCTTCTGAAATTTTTGACACTTTCGCCTCGTGTTCCAAGGCAACTTGTGAATTATGAATTTCATTGAATGGTACGGTATCTGATTTTGATAAATCATCCATCAAAATTGTGTCACATTCAATATGAGAAGCAGATTTTTTAGAATTTTTTCCAAAAGTAACTTGTCCACGGTAATTGACTGCTCCACCATTTTTGGCAATAGACTTAGAAATGATTGAACTTGAAGTATTTGGTGCGTTATGAATCATTTTAGCACCTGTGTCTTGATTTTGGTTTGCTCCAGCAAAAGCGATTGAAAGCATTGTTCCACGCGCTCCTGGTCCATTCAAATGAACGGCTGGGTATTTCATGGATACTTTTGAACCTAAGTTTCCGTCAATCCATTCAACCGTCGCATTTTTTTCTGCAGCAGCACGCTTGGTAACCAGATTATAGACGTTATCTGACCAGTTTTGAATAGTAGAGTAGCGCATATAACCACCCTCTTCAACAAAGATTTCAACCACTGCTGCATGAAGTGAACTTGCGGAGTAAGTTGGTGCAGTACATCCTTCAACGTACTGAATTGACGCCCCTTCTTCAACAATAATCAATGTCCGCTCAAACTGTCCTGATTTTTCGTTGTTAATACGGAAATAGGCTTGAATCGGAATCTCACATTTGACTCCTTTAGGAACATAGACAAATGACCCTCCAGACCAAACGGCAGAATTTAAGGCTGCCAATTTGTTATCCGTTGGTGGAACGAGTTTGCTGAAATATTTTTTAAAAATTTCTGGATAGTCACGTAATCCTGAATCAGTGTCAGTGAAAATAATTCCTAATTTTTCAAATTCGTCTTTCATATTATGGTAAACAACTTCTGATTCATATTGAGCAGAAGCTCCTGCCAAATATGAACGTTCCGCTTCTGGAATACCAATTTTTTCAAAAGTGTCTTTGATTTCTTGAGGAACGTCTTCCCAAGAACGCGCAGCTTTTGCTGATGGTTTTTGATAATAAACAATATCATTAAAATCAATACCAGAAAGATCTGGGCCCCATTTTGGCATGTCCAATTTTTTAAAAGCTTCAAAAGATTTCAGACGAAACTCTAACATCCACTCAGGTTCATTTTTTGTTTCAGAAATTTCGCGAATGACTTCTTCGGTCAAACCTAAACCTGTTGTGAATTCAAGTTCTGCATTATCGTGAAATCCAAATTTATATTCTTCGAGGTCTTTGACGACTTCTTGTGTACTATTTTCTGTCATTTTTCTTCCTCTTTGGCATATTTATTACTGACAGACTTGTCAGCTTTGCTGACAAATCCTTCATCCATTGATAAAAATCTCTTTTCAGTCGCTACTGACAGGCTCCTCAGTTTTACTGACGAGTTTTTATTTACTGATAAAAAATCTGTCAGTAACTTTTAGCTATTCGCCATGAATTACTGTTTCTTGTGCTTCACCAACATCAATGGCTTTTTTTAGAGCATTCCAAGCCAGAGTGGAACATTTTACTCGAGCTGGAAATTTGCTAACCCCTGCAAGAAACTGAGCATCTCCGAGTTCTTCTTGTCGTTCGTCAGTTTCACCGGTCACCATTTCTGAAAAAATAGTTGCCAACTCTTTTGCTTCTTCTTTTGTTTTTCCAAGAACAGCAACGGTCATCATTGAAGCTGAAGCTGTTGAGATTGTGCAGCCATGACCGCTAAAAGCAATGTTTGAAATGACATCATTTTCAAATTCAACAGTCAGGCGAATCACATCACCACAGGTTGGATTGTTGAGGTCAACCATACATCCTGTCTGTAATTCTCCAGCATGACGTGGATTTGATGAGTGGTCAAGAATTACTGCACGATATAGATTATCTAATTTAGATAAAGCCACATTTTCACACTTTCTTTATTTTAATATTGATAAAAATAAATTCTGAAAGTTACTGACAGCCTTCTTTAACGACTTATAAAATTTCTGTCAGTAACTTTTTGATTATTCTTGTTCTCTAATCATCCGTTTTTATTCCATTTTTACGAATATAACGAAGGACGAGGTTTGCTGCAATTACCACAGCTAAAATGATGATGATAAATAGAATAAGTAAGCCAATCGAACCCTGAACAAGTGAACGAAATAGGCTTAGTCCTCCTGAGGCATAGATAAATCCCCAAGCTAAGTAACCTGGAATCGCAGCCAATGTGTATTTATACCAAGACCAATTTGTTAGGCCAGCGCCAAATTGAACAGCAGTTTGAAAACCAACTGTTAAAAAAGACAGAGGAATAATTGGCCACCCCATTTTTTGAATGGCTAAAATTCCAGCGGAAGTTTCTGAATTTTTCTCAAGCTTTTTGCCCCACTTCGTTTTCAAAATTCCATGATAACTCAATTTTCCTAACCAAAAAGTACATTGAGCTCTAAAGAAAACAACAACAAATAAAAATGTGGTTGCCAACCAAAGTGGGAGGGAGGCGACCCAATTAAGCATATTAATCAAGGTTGAAAAACTCCTTTGTTTTTTTTAGTGCTTCAACTAATTTATCACAATCTGCTTTTGTATTATAAAGATAAAAGCTTGCTCTAGCAGTTGCCGGAGTTTCGAGATAATTCAATAAAGGTTGAGCACAATGGTGACCAGCTCTTACAGCTACCCCCTCCATATCAAGGGCAGTTGCGACATCATGTGGATGAAGTCCTTCAATATTAAAAGCAATTAGACCGCCTCTTTTTACATTATCCTTCGGTCCATAAATCTTTAAGCCTTCAATTTCTTGAAGTTTTGGCATTAGGTAATCAATCAATTCAATTTCGTGCTGATGAATTTGGTCAATTCCAAGCTCTTGAATATAATCAATCGCAGCTCCTAAAGCAATAGCACCCGCAATATTAGGTGTGCCAGCTTCAAATTTCCAAGGAAGTTCTGTCCATGTTGAATGACTTTCATAAACAAAATCAATCATTTCTCCCCCAAATTCGACAGGTTCAAATTGATTTAGAAGTTCTTCTTTGCCATAAAGCACGCCAATTCCGGTTGGTCCCATCATTTTATGACCTGAGAAAGCAAAGAAATCGACATCCATTTTTTGAAGGTCAATCGCCATATGTGGTGTAGATTGTGCACCATCAACCACCATGTAAGCACCGTGTTCATGAGCAATTTTGGTAATTTCTTCTACTGGATTAATTGTCCCTAATACATTAGAAACATGAGCAATCGATACAAATTTAGTTTGATTAGTGATTTTTTTACGTAAATCATCCATATCTAGCTGACCATCTTTAAGATAGACAAACTTTAAGATTGCTCCGGTTTTCTTAGCAACTTCTTGCCAGGGAACAATATTAGAATGGTGTTCCATAATCGAAATGACAATTTCATCCCCTGTTTTTAAGATTTGCCCGGCAAATTGAGCAACCCAGTTGATTGAAGTCGTTGTTCCTCTAGTAAACAAAACCTCTTTTGTTGATTTAGCATTGATGAACTGACGGACTTTTTCACGCGCCGCTTCGTATTTTTCAGTTGCTCGTTCTGCCAACGTATGAACACCGCGGTGGACATTAGCATTATCATTTTCATAATAATCTTTTATCGCAGCCAAAACCTTCAAAGGTTTTTGAGTCGTTGCCGCATTGTCCAAATAGACCAAAGGTTCATCATTAACAATTTGATTCAATACTGGAAAATCTTTTTTGATGCCTTCAAGCATTACATGCCCAGCTTTCTTTCAATAGTTTCAATAAATTCTGCTTGGACTGATTTGACAGGAATTTCACTGACAACTGAACCGAGAAATCCTCGAATAACAAGTCGTTTAGCAGTTTCTTCATCAAGTCCACGAGATTGAAGATAGAATAAATCTTCCTCATCTACCTGACCAACAGAAGCTGCGTGACCCGCAGTTACTTCATTTTCATCAATCAAGAGAATTGGATTTGCATCTCCTCGTCCTTTATCAGAAAGCATTAAAACATGAGAAGATTGTTGGGCATCTGCATTTTTCGCCCCTTTGATAATATGACCAATGGCATTAAATGTCAAAGTTCCTTTATCAAGAATTACACCATTTTGCAAGATATGACCAACCGAATTTAGACCAAAATTAGTCACTCTTGTATCAATTCCTTGCGTTTGATGACCTGTTGAAATCCCAACCACTTTAATTTGTGAATGAGAACCATTCCCTTTGAGGTCACTATCAAAGTCAGCAACAACATTTCCGTCATTCATGACACCAACGGACCAGTCAACTGTTGCATTATCACCAATCAATCCGCGACGAACAACTGAAGCTGTAACATTTTCTCCTAAACGGTCAATGGCTGCAAATTTGACTTGAGCCCCTGCTTTTGCAATCACTTCAACGACAATATTTGCTTTTGCTTTTGAGCTTTGCTCACCACTTGTTTCCAAACGTTCAAGGTAGTCAACTTTGGAATTTTTTCCAACAATAATTAAAATTCGTTTATTAAAAGGAACTTCTGATGAACCCTCTTGCATCAAAATTGATTCAATGGGTTCAAGAACTTCCACACCATCTGGAACATAAAGAACTAATCCAGAATTAAAGGTCGCAGTATTTGCTGCTGTTAAAGAACTTTCATTAAATGGAACCACAGAACCAAAATTTTCCTCAAGTAGTTCAGGAATTTCGGTTAAAGCTGAATTGAAATCTGTGAAAATTACGCCTTGTTCAGCCAAATTTGGTGTCATTTGTTCCATAACTGTTTGACTTCCGACTTGAACAAGCAAAGGATGATTTGGAATTTCTGTAAAAGTAGGAACAGATCCGATTTCTTCGTTTTCAGAAATGCTTAAATGGTCTAAGCCCCAACGATTAATTTTTACTCGTTCAATATTAGGTAATTCTAGATTTTCAAATTCAAGTGCAGCTTTTTGACGTAAATCTGATAACCAAGCTGGTTCAGCATGCATTTGTGAAAAGTTTAAGATTTCTTGATTCATAATTAATATTAGCAAGTTTGCATTTTCTTAACTGAATTCACTAATTTACTGACAAATCATTCTATCAGTAAATTAATGAACTTTAGACTTACTGACAGCTCTGTCAGTAAACAAAAATAACTTACTATCTCCTTTCCTTAAACTTCTTCTTTATATTCTAATCCAAGTTCCTCAGCGATATTGACATATCCTTCAGTTTCCAGACGTTTAGCTAGTTCTGCGCCACCTGTTTTCACCACACGACCATCCATCATAATGTGGACAACATCTGGTGTAATATAATCAAGCAAACGTTGATAGTGCGTAATGATCAATGCCCCAAATTTTTCACCACGCATTGAATTAACACCTTTAGCAACAACTTTTAAAGCATCAATATCAAGTCCTGAGTCAATTTCATCAAGAATGGCAAAAGTTGGTTCTAACATCAAAAGTTGAAGGATTTCATTACGTTTCTTTTCACCACCAGAAAAGCCTTCATTGAGATAGCGCTCAGCCATTTCTTCTTTCATGCTCAAAACTTCCATATTTTTATCCAATTTTTTGATAAATTCCATAACAGAAACTTTGTCATCCTCATCACGTTTAGCATTCATTGCTGCTCGCAAAAATTCTGCATTCGTAATTCCTGGAATTTCAGATGGATATTGCATGGCAAGGAAAAGTCCAAGACGAGCTCTCTCATCAACGCTCATTTCTAAAACGTTTTGACCGTCAAAAAGAACTTCTCCTTGTGTCACGCTATAATTAGGATTTCCCATAATTGCAGCAGATAATGTTGATTTACCAGTCCCATTAGGTCCCATAATCGCATGGATTTCATTGGTGTTGATGACTAGATTGACTCCTTTGAGAATCTCTTTATCTTCAATCGCCACATGAAGATTTTTAATTTCAAGTGTAGCCATTTTTTCGCTCCTTTGAATTGTCAATTGTATTTGACATTTATAGTCTCTATTCTAACAAAAAATTGACAAAATTTGTTATTTTCGCATACATTATTTTTATTAATCGCAATATAAATAATAAATGACTAGAGGCATTTTTAGATATCAAAAAAACCTCTAAAATTAGAGGTTTTTCTTATTTTTTATTTCGACTTCTACGATAATTTTGAATTGGGAATTCTTGTGTTGGTTCATCAATTTCCTCATCTATCATTGAATGATTTTCAATATCTTCTTCATTTTCATCTGTATCTGCATCTTCATCAGAATGGAGAACTTTATCACGATAACTAGAATTTCCAACAAATTTCAGTGCTTTTAAGACTGGCTGCCGATTTTCGCCTAAAATTCCAACAAGTTCAATAAATATTTCCAATCCAAAGAGACAAGCAATCACTAAGAGAATCCCACCGATACGACTTGAAAATTGTAAAAGAATGGAGATAAATGCAAATATCGATGCAATTCCATAAATGACTAGAACAGCTCCACGATGAGTAAAACCAAGTGCCATTAGGCGATGGTGAAGATGTCGTTTATCAGCCGTTGCAATTGATTGACGATTAAGTTTACGACGAACCATTGCCATAATTGTATCCGTAATTGGTACTCCTAAAATTAGTAAAGGAGTCAAAACGGCTACAGCCGTTGCATTTTTCAATCCTTGCAAAGAAGCAACCGAGATGATAAAACCAAGGAACAGGGCTCCCGTATCCCCCAGATAAATAATCGCTGGATGATAATTATAAGGAAAGAATCCCATAATTGCAGCCACCATTATAAAAATAGTAATCGGTAAAAATACATTTGGACTTGGTAAGAAAAAGTAAGAAACAATTCCCATTGTTGTCAGTGAAATAATTGATACTCCACTGGCTAGTCCATCCAATCCGTCAATTAAATTTATTGCATTAGTAATCGCAAGTATCCAAAAAACGGTAAAAATAAAGGATAACCAAGCAGGGAAGATTAGTAAAGGTCCCCCGAAAGGAATTTTTAAATTATCAAAGCGGGCATTGGTAAAGAACCAGATAAAACTCGCCGCAACTGTCAATCCTAAAAGTTTCATTTTAGGTGAAATTTCTTTTATATCATCAATCAAACCAGTCAAAACAACAATTCCAGCACCAACAATAAAGGGCCAAATGTAGCTAAAATAGCTGACTAGCTGAATTGGCTGATGACTTGCGCCATGTACTGGAGGTTGCGAATGAATGGGAGGCTGATTATGAACAATATGTGGCAGAATAAACAAGGTTGCAATCGCAAAAGCAATGAAAATGACCAGACCTCCAGCAGAGGGCATTGGTTTTTTATTCACACGACGCTCGTTAGGCTTGTCCACCGCACCAATTGCTTTGGACACAAAAGTCATAATTGGCGTTAAAATCACAGAGATACCAAAAGTGATAATAATAACAATTAGGAACTTAAGTGCAAAGGGGATTTCTTTTAATGTATCAACCATATTTAGATTTTTCTAAGAACATCTAAAGCACGTGTCGCAATAAGACATTCACCATACTCCTGCAAAAATTCTCGACTCATTTTTGTTGCTTCCCCATATTCCATCATTCGTGAACGGGTACTTTCAACATGCATCTTGCCTTTTTCTTTTTGATTATCCAAAACAACAAGATAAAAATTGCCATCATAACGATAAAACTCTGATTCTTCATCAGCAAACTTCACATTTTTTATTCCTGTTAAGACAGACATAATATCTTCATAACGAATAGAGTAATAAATAAAATCTGGCTCTTGTTCAGCTTCGTCTTTTTTTGTTCCTGGTAAACCAAGCCCAGGTTTAAAATCAGTAATTCCTCGCTCGCGCGCCATATCTGCCCCTATTTCATTTAATTTATTATAAAAACCAGTCATCAATTCTTCAAACTCTTCTGGGTCATCTGGAATTTCTCCACCTTCACCTAGCATCGCTTCTTCATGAACAATCATATGAACACCTTGAGGAAAAGGTTGGATTTGGAAAGTTAACATTCCCACATTTCCAAAGCGATTTTCTAAACCAAGCTCATCAACCAATTCATAGAAAAATTGTTCAATGACTTCTTGATTTCCGAAAAAGTCTGATAATTTGATGTCATAATCTGTCAAATCATCAAAAGACAAGGTGATTTTTATAGTATTTTCGTTTATATCCTCATATTTCATTTTGTTTTCTCTTTTCTATAATTTGTCTTCTATCACTTTACCAGTCTTATTAGTATTATACCACAGACCAGAAAAAAAACAGCAGACATGCCGTTTTTTTGATATTCTCTTTAACTATAAGCTTTTAAATTATAGGACCTTTGCTAAAAAGTCTTGTGTTCTTTTTTCTTTTGGAGAATCAAAAACTTGTGCCAGTTTTCCTTGCTCAACAATTGTTCCATCAGCCATGAACAAAACTCTGTCAGCAACTGTTTTAGCAAATCCCATTTCATGAGTTACAACAACCATTGTCATGCCTTCTTTGGCAAGTTCTTGCATCACGGTTAAAACTTCACCAACCATTTCAGGGTCAAGTGCTGATGTTGGTTCATCAAAAAGCATCACATCTGGGTTCATGGCTAAAGCACGAGCAATAGCTACCCTTTGTTGTTGCCCACCTGACAATGCTTGTGGATAAGCCTCTGCTTTATCTGAGAGTCCAACTCTTTGAAGTAAATTTTCCGCAGCTTTTTTAGCTTCTTCTTTGGTCCTTTTACCCGTTTTAACTGGAGCCAAACATAGATTTTCAAGGACTGTCATATTAGGAAATAGATTAAATTGTTGAAAAACCATCCCCATTTTTTCTCGGTGTTTGAAGACATCCACTGATTTATCAGCAATATTTACTCCTTCAAAATAGACTTGACCATCTGTTGGTTTTTCTAATAAGTTCATCGTTCTTAAAAAAGTTGATTTCCCAGAACCAGAAGGTCCAATCATCACAACGACTTCACCTTTTTTTATTTGGATATCAAGTCCTTTTAAGACTTCATTTTTTTCAAAATATTTATGCAGATTTTTTATTTCGATTAAATATTCATTCATTATTTTGCATATCCTTTCCCGAGTTTCTTTTCAAATAAAACAAGTAAGCGACTGACAACAAAAGTAACTACAAAATAGTAGAGAGCTACAAATAACATCGGGCTAATGGTTTGATAAGTCAAATTTGCTACTGTTTGTGCACCATTGAAAACTTCCATTACTCCAATTGTATAAAGAAGCGAGCTATCCTTGATAATTGTCACAAATTCATTGCCGACAGCTGGTAGAATGTTTCTCAAAGCCTGAGGTAAAATAACGGTTGCCATCGCTTGTCTTGGGCGAATTCCTAATGAATAGGCTGCTTCTTTTTGACCAAGAGGAACGGCTTCAATTCCAGCCCGAACAATTTCCGCCATATAAGCCCCCGAATTCAATGAGATTACAATAATCCCTGGAATCAAGCGCCCCAAATCTTGTTGTAAAATCCCAACTTGAAAGGTTGGTAAAGATAGACTTCCCATTAAGCCAAAACCAAGCATAATTTGAACGAGCATTGGTGTTCCACGGAAAATTTCAATATAGATATTTGCCAACCAGCGCAAAGGAGCAATTTTAGAAATCTTGGCAAGGGCTGTGACAATCCCTAAGAGTGTTCCAATCAAAACCACGAAAGCTGAAATCAAAATTGTGACAATCATCCCGTCATTAAAATAGGGCAGATATTTCGGTAAAAAATCAAAGTTCATATTTTCTCTTTTCTGTTTTATAATTTCTATTTTTATAAAAAAACAATAGCATAATTATAATATAAAAAGTATAAAAATACAACAATTAATGTATAATAATTAATTAAAAATAAATAAAAACTCCATAATTGGAGTTTTTTTATTCTGTCAGTAAATAATCATTCTTCTTTCAGTACTGATTGAAAGTCTGTCAGCAGCAACTAACTCATGAATTTCTCCATCAATTTGGACTGGTTGACTTTCTGCTAATTCTACGGAAAACTGAGGACTCACTCGGTGTAAAAATAAGGGATGTTTTAAATGCATTCCGCGAAGAACACTTGGAATTAATGAAAAAGTCCGTAATAAATGATGTTTATTATATTCAACAAGATGTATATCTGCATTTTCATTGGTGGCCTCAGGAGAAATTTTTACTCCACCTCCAAAGTATGGATGTTTGGTAAAAGTCATCAGAAAGGCATTTTCTAGTGAAATTTCTTGATTTTCTACTTCAATTAAAGCTGGAAATGGCTTTTTAGTTATCAAAACGTGCAAGGCTGTCAAAATATATGAAAAACTCCCTAATTTCAATTTGTTAAGTACTTGTTTAAGTTTTCCTTCATTGGCAGATTTCACGATAGTTGCATCTAAACCAATTCCAATATTATTTAGAGCATAGCCACTCAATCCTTTAGATTGATAATTCATGATAAAAATCTCATGATTAATTCCTCTACGAGCAGCTTCAAAAGATTCAATTGGGTCAAGTTTCAACTTTAAACTTCTGGCGAAATCATTGCCAGAACCTGAAGGAATATAAGAAAAGCCCTCTTCTTCTGGAAGTTCATTAATGACAAGTGAAATGGTACCATCCCCACCAATAATTACTAAGTGGTCATCCGGATTTTTAAGGTCTAATATTTGTCTGACCAAAGCGCCTTCTTCTCCAGCAGCTTTAGTTTTAAAAAGTCGATATTCATAATTCTTTTTTTCCAAATATGGAATCAAAGTCTCCAAAGTCCGAGCACCTTTACCTGCACCAGAATTGGGATTTGCAAGGAGATAATAAGTCATAGAATTATTTTACCAAAAATGACAGAGATTTTATGTTTTTAATGATTTTGTCAGTAAATTTAATAAAAAAAGTTACTGACAAAAATAAAAAAATTACTGACAGAAATTCTATCAGTAATTTTTATTTATTTTCTAGATTTAAAATTAGTTTTCCACAGTTTCTGTTTCAACTTCTTCTACTTCTGGAGCATTTGTTAAATCAGCTAAAGGTTCAATGTTACGGTAACGGAACATACCTGTACCAGCAGGAATAATCTTACCGATAATAACATTTTCTTTCAAACCAAGCAAGTGATCTTCTTTACCACGAATTGCGGCATCAGTAAGGACACGAGTTGTTTCTTGGAATGATGCAGCTGACAAGAATGAATTTGTTTCAAGAGAGGCTTTAGTAATACCCATCAAGACTGGACGACCAGTTGCAGGCATTTCACCATTCAAGAGTGCAGTTTCATTCAAAGCTTCAAAGTCAGAAATATCCATCAAAGTACCTGGAAGGATATCAGTTGAACCATTATCCATGACACGAACTTTACGAAGCATTTGGCGAACCATTACCTCGATGTGTTTGTCACCAATTTCAACCCCTTGTGAACGGTAAGTTTTTTGTACTTCACCGAGCAAGTAAGTTTCAACTGACAAAGCATCACGAACTTGAAGCAAGTGTTTAGGTTCGATAGAACCTTGAATCAAAGGTGCACCACGGTGAATAAATTCACCTTCTTCAACCATCAAGACATCAGCCATACCTACAGTGTAGCTACGAGTGTCTGTTTTACCTTTAACAGTAATTTCACGAGTACGTGTAGCAGGATCTTCAACGATTGATTCAACTGTACCAGTTACTTCAGTGATGATTGCTTCCCCTTTAGGGTTACGTGCTTCAAAGATTTCTTGAACACGAGGCAAACCTTGAGTGATATCTGAACTTGACGCAACACCACCCGTGTGGAATGTACGCATTGTCAACTGAGTACCAGGTTCACCGATTGATTGAGCGGCGATTGTACCAACAGCTTCACCAACTTCAACAGCATCACCTGTTGCCAAGTTGATACCATAACAATGTTTACATACACCATGTGGAGTTTTACATGTAAATACTGAACGGATAGTTACTTCTTTAACACCAGCATCAATAATTTTACGGGCAATATCTTCAGAAATCAAAGTATCGTCAGCAATAATCATTTCACCAGTTTCTGGATGAAGCACTGATTTACGAGTATAACGACCTACCAAGCGTTCAAAGAGTGGTTCAACCATTTCTTTACCAGTAGCAATATCAGAAATTACAAGTCCACGGTCAGTTCCACAGTCGTCTTCACGAATGATAACATCTTGGGCAACGTCAACCAAACGACGAGTAAGATAACCAGAGTCGGCTGTCTTAAGTGCCGTATCGGTCATCCCTTTACGGGCACCGTGAGTTGAGAAGAACATTTCCAAGACAGAAAGACCTTCACGGAAGTTTGAGATGATAGGCAATTCCATGATTTTACCATTAGGAGCGGCCATCAAACCACGCATACCAGCAAGTTGAGAGAAGTTAGAGATATTACCACGGGCTCCAGAGTCC
>ERZ772786.298-NODE-298-length-20565-cov-5.049586_pt1 | contig 20565 bp, 22 predicted proteins | sample MGYA00511473_ERZ772786 | MGnify/ENA primary metagenome ERZ772786 (study PRJEB29015, sample SAMEA2738025) | human oral metagenome | biome: human oral; feature: human-associated habitat; material: saliva | place: China | collected 2252 ...
AACGTTCTGCGGACGTTTCGGGAAGTGGACGTCGTTTCTGCTTTTTCGAACCCGACTACACAGGGTATGAGTCCTTTCCAGCACCACGCCTAGTATTCTCTCCCATTTAGGAGTAGAATAGAACCAAAGAGCAACTATATAAACTAGTTTAAGCGAAGGGAGGCACAACCATGCCATTTATTCATGTTGAAATGATCGAAGGAAGAAGCCGTGAACAAAAAGAAGCCCTTGTCAAAGAAGTGACAGAAGTGGTTTCTAAACACACTGGCGCTCCAACAGAACACATTCATATCATTATTCAAGAAATTAAAGCCGAAAACCTTGGCCAAAACGGCAAATTAAGAGGCTAATTAACTTCAGTTAGAAATAGTACAAGTTCAAGACAGCTCAAAAGTTAGAACGCTTTTGAGCTGTTTTTATTAGAAAAACTGCAGAATAGTGTGGAGAAAGCTGAAATGTGAAATATATAGGTAAATTTCAGTAAAATATAGTATACTGTAATCATTGTTTAATGAAATAATAAAAAACGGAATAAGAATTATATAGGGAGAATAATGATGGTTGAAATTAAAGTTGACTTATCAGGGGCAGGCAAAATTTCTACAGGATTATCAGTAGGAGTGAATCATTTAAGAAGTGTCTCAAACGTTGTGAAAGATAATCAAACAACTGTGGCGGGTAATAATGAAGCTAGTCGCGTGATTGATCAATCAAAAATGGCGTCTGATACAATCGCAAAGATTATTGCAGATATGTCAAAAAATCTTAATAGTGTAACAAAAGAATTCAAAGCTGTAGATGATAAAATAGGAAATGAATTTATAAAGACGGAGTTTACGTTAAATGGATGAAATGCGTCAAAGAAAAGAAAAATTATCATCCGATATGAAGCAGATTAAAATAGAAGCAAAAGAAAATGCTGTTCGAAAAGATGAGTTTTTGGAATTCTCAAAACAATCTCAGTTATTTTTAGAAGAGATGACGGTATATTTGAAAGAGTCTAAAGATAGCAAACGAGCGGAAAACTTAATGGAGGAGCAGAAGCAGCTTAACAAAATGGTCAAAAAGCAATTAACAGACATTGAAAATGAACTAGAATTCAAACGGAAAAAGCTTTTATTAGAAAAAGAAGAATTAAATCAATTACATCATAAAAAGGAGGATTTGAATGAGCATTGATATGTATCTTGGAGATTCTGATAGGCAAAATCAGAGTGTTAGTTCAGTTGTCAAATCAAGAGATAACAATTATAACGACTTAAAAAGGACCTTGGCACAGTTCCATATGTCTTCTCCTTTTTTATCAGGGGTTACTTACGACTCTGCGAAAAACTATTCCCAAAAAATTTTAATACCACTTATTAAAGCAGGTATGTTGTTAGATGAAGCTGTTAAAGAGAGCTGTGAAGCATTTACTAAAAAATATCGAGAAGAAGTAGACACGGTTGACCTACGAGAATCGGACCTTCTGGATAAAATTGATCGTGCTGAAGCTTTTGCGAATCAATCTAGAGATCTGATGTCATTAGAGTTTCGAAATGAGCATCCTAATGCAACTTATTTAAGGAACTTACAACGTATTGAAGACAATCATTTAGAGACCAAACGATTACTTGAGGAAAAACTAGCGAAATTAAGAGCTTTTAATAGCAACTCAAGGACAGTATTTGCTAAAGTGGATGAAATTTATCAATTGATCCAAAAAGGAATTAATGAAGCAACTCATTCATGGAGTGAAGTGGGAAACCAGTTTATCGTAAACACCGATCGTTTTGCTAAATGGGACCATTACGTAAATTTAAAATGGTCTAACTCATCTTATCATATGCAAGAATTAATAGAAAAAGGACGGTTTATGACCGAACAAGATATATATAAATTAATCAATTATTTATCTAAGTATCCTAAGGCGCCCTTCTTTTGGAATGGTATTGATGCTATTCTGGAATATATTTTTTATAAACCATCAAATGGAATAAAATTAGAAGATGTGTTGATGAATATCACAACAGCCTCCTCGGAGGAGTTTTTGACGAAATTTCTATCAAAGTTAGATGATTCAGCACCGCAATTGTCAAATTTTATTCATGCATTCGTATCTACAAACAATGTTTTTAGTAATACATCTTTTACTTTTGATGTGAATGGGTTTACAAAGGCAATAGAAAAAGGAATGGTTAATAAAGTAGGTAAATCTTTTACTAATGGATTGACTTTTTCAGTTTCTAATGTGGCAAACAATTTTGGATTGAAAAAACTGGCAGAAATTGGTAAAGTGTTTGATTACAAATTGACGGGAGTTAATGCATCATTTTTATTTCTCGACTTTTTGCTAAAGTTAAATAACGAAAAAGTTGGTACAGCGTTTGTTCATACAATTTCAAGTGCGTATTTAATAAATGTAGGAGTTAATTTAGTAAAGGTTGGATTAAGTTTTCTGGCAGAGAAAACAGTTTTACAAACATTCATAGGTTTATTGAATCCGATGGCCTTAACCATAAGTGTTAGTGTAGGACTAGCGTTTTTAATTGAACATGCATACTCAGAAAATTGGTTTGGATTTCAATCGAGTGTAAAATATATTGGGGAGATGTTAACAAATAGTGTGGAACACTTCGGAAATGGTTTGAGTGAAAGTTTACAAAATTTAAGGATGGTATTTGGATGGTGAATGTATGAGAGAAGTAATGATTACTAACACTAATTCTATGTGTTATAAATTGGTGATGGACGCACAAGGCAATCGATATTTGATGGATGTGAGTACAGTTTCGAATAAACTTTACTGCTTTGGAGTTCAATCAGATAAAGTAACAGTCGATATGGTTGGAATTGATAAAAATGATACCAGGTTTGAACAAAAGAATCTGCAATCAAGTACTTTCGTTGCGATTACAGCAGGGAGTCAATTGTTTGCGAATATAGTGTATCGATCGTTAACTGAATTTATAAAAGAACAAAAATTACATCAACAGATTATTTTTCAAGTGGGACTCTTTATGATTTCAATTCTCTTTGCAGCACTACTAATGAAATTATTTGCCATGATGTCTAAAAAATACGTGACAGACCGAGTGCCTGCGCATCCAAAGAGATATGTTGCAACATTTAAAACAACATCAAAACGACATCTTTCGTTTTACATTCCACTTTCCATTAATATGATTCTTTTTTTATTTTATTTAAGAGCTAGCATTGGTGGAAGTGTGGTACTTTTAGTTTTTAATACTATTTTGACGCTTTGGATTTTGATTGGTTGTTTTGTAGGATTTCCAGTAGATATTCTTTATAAAAACAAGGAATTTCAATTAGAATCAATCGAGGAGGTTAAATAATGAATGAAGTATTACCAATTGGATCTATTATCTATTTAAAAGAAGGTCAGCAAAAAGTGATGATTTTAAGTAGAGGTTGCCAATTACAACAAGATAACGAAGTTGTATTTTTTGGATATTCAGGAGCTGCATATCCTGTTGGATTAAATCCGGAACAAATCTTTTACTTTAATCAAGAAGACATTGATAAAGTAGTATTTCATGGATATACAGATTTGGATGAAGAACGTTTTGTAGAATTATATAAAAAATGGTTTGAAGAAAACAAAGCGAATTTAAAAATAGGGAAAACACATTAATAGAAAAGTGAAAATAACGTTAATACACGACGTGAAGTTTTTATTTTTATATTGCTAATTATTTGTGAATGTGATACTATCGAAATGTAACAAAAATCAATATTATAACTGAAGGAGTTCATTAAAATGGGACAAATTAAAGTTTCTCCAGAGACGTTACAAACACGTGCTCGTGAATATAGCAAAGCTTCAAACGAAGTAAATGGAATTTTATCTAACTTATCAGCTTTACAACAAACATTAGCAGCTGAATGGGAAGGGCAAGCTTTCCAAGGTTTTGATAGACAATTTAACGAATTAAAACCAAAAGTAAAAGAATTTGCTGAATTATTAGAACAAATCAACGTTCAGTTAGTTGGAGCTGCTCGTGCAATGGAAGAGCATGACCAAGCTTTATCTCAAAAATTCGGATTAAACTAATGGATAATGGATAGACCATCTATCCTAAGAAGGTGGGAGAGCATCCCGCCTTTTTCTTTTAAAAAATTGAAGGGAGAAGAAAATGAAACATAAGAAAGTCTTCCTGTTTTCAGGAGTTCTTTTAATAGCGGTATTATTATTATCATTATTCGGAGTGGTGAAACCACAAAATACAAATCGTTCGACGTCAGTTCAAGACTCGCAGACAGCTAAAAGTGATGTCACTATTGCTGTTGTGAATGAAGATAGTGGGACAAACTATAATGGAGACAAAGTGACAGTTGCAAATATCTTAATTGAATCATTTGCCAAGACAACTCCGTACAAAGTTGAAACGGTGTCTCGTTCGACAGCTGAAAAAGGGTTAGAAAATGGGAACTATCAAGTGATGGTGATTTTACCAAGTCATTTTTCACAAGATGCCCTTTCGCTAGAAGCAACAGCTCCAAAACGTGCGTTGTTCCAATATAAAGTAAATGCCGACAAACAAGTTTTAGTGAAACAAGCCGAAGAGGCAGTATCGTCATTAAAGCAGGCATTCAACCAAGATCTTATTCGCATTTATTTTAGTAGCGTAATCGCCAACTTGAAAAATGCACAGAAACAAGTTTCTGGAGTTGTAAAAAATCAAGGAGATACGGTTGACCAATTTCAAACTGGGCTTTTAGAACCGTTGATGCAATATTCTCAAGAATTTAAAGGCATTTCTAGTTCGTCGAATAATGCAGCAGAAGTGATGAATGGATTTAATACAATCATTCAGAATTCAAATGCATCGTTCACACAAATTATTTCCGTAGATAAAACATATGAGAATGAAATTGCTAAAATTAAAGAGTTGCAAGATGCGTGGGCTCAATCGATTGCTAAAAGAGAAAGTGAATTAGCAGTTTATGATAAAGGTATTTCTAGCATGACGGTGACGGATCCGTTGAAAATTATGCAAGAAGTAAATGGACAAAAGCTTCCAGAATTAAGCAACGGACAAGATTTGAATCAAGTCTTAGCAAACTCAAATGAGTTAAGTAAACGTCTGAATGAATTCGTTGAGGATATTAAGAAGAGAAACGAAGAAATTAATACTTATTTAAATACAACCTATAAAGCGAAAATTAAGCAAGCAGTAGCAGAGTCGCTTGCTGATAATAGTAACCAAACGAAGAAAACGCTAGGTTTAATGGTTTCGGAGTTACGTAATAATATTGATAAGAAGTTTATTTCAAGCGCTCAACAAATGACGCTTTATGATGATGCTACGATTGATCGTATGGCATTATCAGCTGCAGATAAACAGTTTCTAAAAAATACGGTTCATTTTATTCAAAAACTAAATCCATCAGCAACAACACAAACAAGTAACCAAGATACTTTTGTTAGAAACAAGGAAAATGACATTAAAAACAAAGTGATTTCAGGACAAATTGCTGTGAATGATATTGCTGGGAACATTAAGAAAATCTCTTTAGCTGTTGATAGTCGTTACAGTGTTCAAAGTTTACGCATTAATGGTCAAGGAGCCTCATTCTCACAAAATGGTAGTTCTGTGGAAGTGACTTCAGGGTTTAATGCTTCTGCCAAGCAATTACGTGTAGATTATGAATTGAAATACAATGGTGGATCGGTCGCAAGCGATAGTTGGTTTGCGCCAATCTTATCGAAAATTAATGTTGTGACTGAAGAATCAATTGCTCATCTTAGCGATGAACAAAAACAAGCATTATTAAATAATATTGCTTCATTAAATAGTAGTATTCAACAATCTAATAAAGTGATTGAAGCTTTTAATAATTATCAAGCTTCAGGGAATGCGACTCCTAAAAAGTTCGATACATTAACTCCGCTAGATGGAGCAACTCTAACGGTGAATACTAGCTCTCAAGCGATCCAAAGAACATATAGCGGTAGTGATGCACGTACTGTTTTCACAGATTCTAAAGCGTTCTTAGGAGAAATTTCTACAGCCGTGTTTAATGATGTAAAAGCGTATCTTGATTTTGCAGGTCAAGTGAAGGCAGTTTATGGATTAGACTTATATTCAAATAATGGAGCAAATCCTAAACAGCCAGCGGGAGATTCATTATATGCGCAGTTGGCGTTTGAAAATCTAGACGAAATCTTAGTCGATCTAGTAACGAATACATTAACAAGTGATATTAAAGAAAAACTTGTGATTCCAGAAGAATTAAATACAAGAGTTGCGACACTTTCAACGGATGTAGTCTCTTTAAAGAAAAATATGGATGCTTATCAAAAGTTAATGAAGGATGTGAATGCTGAAATTACAAGAATTGTGACGGAAACTCAAAAAGTTAAAGAAACTCTTGAAAGCAAACCGATTTTTGTAGATTCAGAAAAACGTGACAATACTGATTTAACAGGTGTGAGTCTATCAATGAACAAAGACTTATCAACGCTTATGTTAGCAAGTCGTACATTGATGGATAACACAAAGTCTCATCAACAAGTGGCTGAAACTATTCGAAAAGAATATAGCCGTTTAAACGATGAGGTGAAAACTCTTGAAACAAAAGGGACTGAGTACAAGAACGCTGTCGAATCAATGGACAAAGTTATGAACAAAGAATTCGAATCGAACACGGCATTCTTAAACGAATTTACGAAAGTGATGTCCAATACGGAGTCTGGAAACAATACAAATACATTAGTCTATGATTACCTATCTCATCCAATTGATGGAACATTAGCAGACGGACGCGGAGGAGACACTTCACGTCAACATACGGATAATCGTACCGGAGTTTTAATGGTATTGATTATCGCGATGATGACTCTTGCATTTGTATACATGTTACAACACGGCAATTGGCAATTACTGGACACAAATCGTTATCTATCTAATGAATCAAAATCACATCTCTTACCTTTAGTTTTACTAGCAGGTGTTGGGGCAGGTATTGGCGCCTTAGTAAGTATTGTGGTAGGTGTGAAATTGAGTTTACCAGCTGAACAATTATTTGCATTAATTGGAATGGCAATTCTGGTTGCTGTTAGTGCTATTTTCATGCATCATGCGTTAATGTCATGGCTAAAAGCCTATGGATTATTAATTAGTTTAGGATTCATCGTCATTTACGTTATTGCATTGGGACAATTATTTGATACGTATTATGGAAATGTGTCACCAGTATTAGCGTATTTAACACCATTCGTTTCTGCAGAAAATATGTTACATGCAGTTATCAATCAGCAACCTACAGCATGGATTTCAACAGTGGTAATTTCTGTTATTGGAGTCATTGGATTTGTTGGAAGCATGCTACATTATCAACAACATAATAAGGAGTAGACAATGAAAAAAATCAGTCAAGTCATAATGATTGTACTTGGCATGATGGTTGTCCTCACGGGCAAAGTATGGGCTCAAGACGGTTCGTTAAAAATCAATGTGGATGTTCCTGTCCAAACGAATGTAAATGAGCAAACTTATTTCGAACAAGACATAACACTGAAACAACTGTTTGATGCCTCTTTGTCTCAAATGATTTCAAAACAACAGGCAGAAGAGTCATTATCTGAAACGCAAGATAAGGCTCTTCTTTTTTTATCGACAGACTCTCAAAAACTAAATCCGATTGAAACAGATCAATTCTTCTTATCGCAGTCAGCAACGACTCCTAATAAGGGAGTGAAGTTAAGACCAGAAGAAAAGACGTCGCCAATAACCATGGTTGGATTCATTGCATTAGGATTATTAATGAGCGGGATATCGATTTATCAATTTTTGAAGAAAAGGAAAACACATCATGCATAATATGTATATTAATTTAACGTTAGATTTAAGAAAGTTTGCATATGGACAATATGATTTACGAGTTCCAGTAGGCATCAGCATGAAGGAATTATTACATATTGTCGCACAAGCTTATCAATTAGAATTGAATGTTGTTAGTCCTAGTATCCGTGTACATGATAAAGGAGTGGTTCTAACAGCGTTGCAACGCATTGAAGATGTTGGAACTTTACGTGATGGAGTCCAATTAATCGTCGAAACTTTATAGAAAGAGAGAGAATAAACGTGAGAAGTGTTGAAGTTACAAAGGAAGAATTCAAAGGGAATGTAGCTATGGCGTTAACGCTGTTGCAAGTGGCCATTCCAGAAGCTGTTCCATTGACTATTGAAGAAGTTGAAAGTTCTTATATGATTCATGCGGATACAGCAAATACTCAAGAATTCGAAAAAATCTATCCATTACCATTAGAAGAGCGTCTTCGTTACTTAATTAATGTAGGGAAAGTATTTACGCCATTAGAGGCAAGTGTATATACATACTCACTTTCGCCAGAAAATGTAGTGTTTACACAAGATGGAATCGCAAAAATTGTTTTCCGTGGAATAAAAGGGCAAGTCCCTCCTTATGAAGGATTATCTGAAGAAGAATTTTTGAAGCAGTACAAATCAATGATTGTAGCAACACTAGATTTGAAATCTAAGTTTACAGAATTATCTCAAGGGAAATTAGAATTTTACAAAGGACATAAATTCTGTGAAGAGATTATTGCAGCTCAATCGATTTCAGAAGTGCTAGAAAAAATGCAAGAACATCTAGACTATGAAAGAGAACGTGTAGCCAAAGAAATGGTGCGCGTACCTCAACGGAAACTTTTTGTGTGGAAATTGGTGGGAATTTTATCAGGTGTCATTGCAGTGGTGTTAGCAGCCGTTCTGGCTTTCAATTTGTTTGTGGTACAACCAAAGCAAACGCAAATCGCATCCCTTCGTTTATCGTTTATTGAAAAAGATTATTCACAAGTGGTAACGAATGTAAAATCAATCGATAGTAAATCTCTTTCTGCTGAAGATAAGTATATTGTTGCGTATTCAGTGATTATGACAGAATCACTAACGAATGAACAAAAAGCAGTGCTTGGAAAAATTACAGCACAAACAAACGAAGATTACCTAAGATATTGGGTACTGATCGGTCAAAATAAAGTAGATGAAGCAATGGATATTGCGAGTTATTTAGATGATCCACAATTATTAATGTACAGCTTGACGAAGAAAATTGATGACGTTCAACGAGATCCAAACTTAACGTCTGAAAAACGTACAGAGGAAATTAACCGTTATAAAGGTAAATTAGAAGAGTTAAAGAAACAATATTTACCAGCACAACAAAAAACGAAAGAAAATTAATACGGAGGCAGTAAATGATTTGTTTAATTAAGATAGATAATACCATCTACGACATTTCAAAAGAGAGAGCTTACCGTGTGGGAACTCATCTAAGCGATGATTTTGTTGTGGAAAATGCATTTGCAGATAAATTAATCGTGAAAAATGGACAAGTGTCGTTTGCGGACCGTATTTACACGAACGGAAAACATAGCCTTCCATTCAGTAATGAGATTGTTGCAGAATTATTTGTTTTTCAATATAGCTTACAAACGTTACTAACCAAAGAACCATTAACTATCGGGCCAGACGAAATTCATGCAGTAAGCATTGCTCAAAGCCAAGAATTATTGATTCAAGCAAACGCTACAGGATATGAAATTGTATCTGATAAAGAGCTGTTCTTGAATGGGCAGTTGGTAACAACTCCTGCACAGATGAGTGAAGGAGATTATCTATTTTCTACGAGTGGCTATTTTATTAGAATTCAAGGGCAAAAAGTTTTTATCGCTAGTATCGAGCCGATTGAAACAACTCTTGTGCAGTTAGATTTTGAAGATACACCAGAGGATAAGACTAGTGATTTTCACCGTTCACCTCGATTCATTTTACGTGAGCCAGATGATGTGGTGAGCATCTTAGCGCCACCAACTGAAGATAATATGCAGAAGCAATCGTTATTAAAATTAATTATTATGCCGCTTGCGATGATTGGGCTTACGGTGGCAACGCATTTTCTTACAGGAAATGGCGGAATGATGATTATGATGATGGGGATGTCGGTGATTACTTTAATCACCTCAGTCCACAGTTTCTTCTCAGACAAAAAACAAAATAAACGTCTGAAAGCGAAAAAGATGGAGAACTATAAAGCGTATCTGAATGAGAAATATAAAGAGCTTTATGACTTATCTAAAGAGCAGGAAGAAGCGTTAAATTATCACTATCCATCTGTTGACGCTGTAATGGAAATGGCGAAGGTGACGGATAGACGTCTCTATGAAAAGACGCCTCATCACTTTGACTTTTTAACGTACCGTCTAGGAACAGGGAAAATCATTCCAAGTTTTAAAGTCGATTATAAAAAATCTGAGTTAACAGAATACAATGAAGCCATCAGTGACCAAGTAACGGAGTTAGTAGCTCATTATCAATACTTGGAAAATCTACCAATTACTAATGATTTGTTATCGGCGCCTACAGGATATATCGGCTCTCGTCGAACAGTCATCGAGCAAGTTCAACAAGCGATTATTCAGTTGGCGACTTTCCATAGTTACCATGATGTGCAATTTGTTCCAGTGTTTCGTGAAGAGGAACTCCCATTGTGGGAATGGAGTCGTTGGTTACCGCATATGAAACTCCAACAGTTTAATTGTCGTAGTTTTGTATACCATCAACGTAGTCGTGATCAATTGTTAACGTCTCTCTATCAAATGATCAAAGAACGCAAACAAGCGGCTGAACAAGCAGGAACTAATAAACAACTAACTTTTACTCCTCATTATGTATTTGTGATTACGGATTTATCTCTAATGCTAGATCATAATATTATGGAGTTTATCAATGAAGATTTATCACATCTTGGAATTAGCTATCTATTTGTAGAAGATGTGATTGAAAGCCTACCAGAACATGTAAACACTGTTGTGGATTTCAAAGGAAATCGTCAAGGAACATTACGCCTCCATAATGGCGAATATATGGATAAACCGTTTGTGACGTTTGAGAAGTTATCCACTGAAGCCAAAGAACAATTCGCAAGAGACTTGGCTCAAGTGACGCATGTTCAAACATTACGAAACGCGATTCCAGATAGTGTCACATTCCTAGAGATGTATGGTGTAGATTCTGTAGAAGCGTTAGATATGAACCATCGTTGGGCAACAAATGATACGTATCAAACAATGGCAGTACCGTTAGGGCTACGTGGCCGTGATGAATTGTTAATGTTGAATTTACATGAAAAAGCGCATGGACCTCACGGACTAATGGCAGGGACAACAGGATCAGGGAAATCTGAAACCTTACAGTCGTATATTGCTTCATTAGCGGTGAATTTCCATCCATATGAAGTGGCATTTCTCTTGATTGACTACAAAGGTGGGGGGATGGCGAACCTATTTGCGGACTTACCGCACTTAGTTGGAGCGATTACCAACCTAGATGTCGCACAAGCCAATCGTGCCTTAGTGTCTATTCAAGCAGAATTGAAGAAACGTCAACGATTATTTGCAGAATATGATGTAAACCATATTAATCAGTACATGAAATTATTTAAAGAGGGTGTAGCCACTGAGCCAATGCCTCATTTATTCTTGATTTCGGATGAGTTTGCAGAATTGAAAACGAACCAACCTGACTTCATGAAAGAGTTAGTATCTGCAGCGCGTATCGGACGTTCGCTCGGAATTCACTTAATCTTAGCGACTCAAAAACCAAGCGGAGTAGTGGATGACCAAATCTGGTCTAACTCGAAGTTTAAGATTGCGTTGAAAGTACAAGATGTGGCTGATTCGCGTGAAATTATTAAAACGCCAGATGCTGCAGAAATTACGCAGACGGGTCGAGGATACTTACAAGTTGGGAACAATGAAATCTATGAATTATTCCAGAGTGCTTGGAGTGGAGCCGATTATGAACCAGAAGCGGTACGTTCTACACACCGAGATACGACAGTGTATGCCATTAAAGATAATGGACAGTATGAAGCAATCAATAAAGACTTAAGTGGATTAGATGATAGCGGCAATCAGAAACGATTGCCAACGCAATTGGATGCGGTCGTTCAAGAAGCGAAGCGTGTATTCGAATCGCTACACCTTCCAAAGGTCGCAAGTCCTTGGCTTCCACCATTAAAAGAGAGAATTGCAGCGGAAGATATCCAAGATATTCAATTTAAACATTATTGGGGTGAAAATAAACATCCTGAGTTTTTATTGGGATATCAAGATATTCCGGAACAACAAGCGCAATTACCACTGACAGTTGACTTCAACGATTGTGGTCATATTCTAGTTGTTGGAAGCCCAGGGTATGGGAAGTCTACCTTTATCCAAAATGCATTGATTGATGTAATGCGTAAAACAACGCCAGAGCAATCGCATATCTATTTATATGACTTTGGAACGAGTGGATTAATTTCTTTAGTGGATTTTCCACATGTGGCGGACTACTTTACAGCAGATGATAATGAGAAAGTGATGAAGTCATTACGACGTCTTCAAAAAGAAGTGAAGGTACGAAAGGCAGCTCTTAGTGAGGCGCGCTCAAGTAATATGCAACAATACAACAGAGACGCCGTAACACCATTCCCTTCACTATTTATTGCAATCGATAGTTTTGATGGAGTGAATGATGCTACTTTTAGCGAAGCATTTAACGAAACAGTTAATATTCTAGCGCGTGAGGGGGCCTCTCTAGGAATTTACCTCATCACAACGATGTCTCGTTTCAATGCCATGCGTGTACAATTACAAGCAAACTTTAAAACAAAAATTGCTCTATACTTATTCGAACAGAGTGACGTTACAAGTATTGTTGGTCGTACAAGCCAAGTACTTTTAGATATCCGTGGTCGCGGATTAATGAAGCAAGACACAGTCGTTTCATTCCAAGTGTGTGTGCCGTATACTTCTGAAGAGAATTCATCGATGATTCAGCAAGTGAAAGCAGAAGCACAAGAAATGTCTCGTTATTGGACAGGTGCATTACCACAACCAATTCCGATGTTGCCGGAAGTGGTGACACCAGAAATGGTAGAAGCTCAAGTAGACCGTTCAGAACGAAACCATCAAGTATTACTCGGGTTAACGAGAGAAATGGTCGAAGTGGCTGCATTTACATTAGATAAAGCCATCTCTTTAGTTAGTGATAATGTTCGAAGTGTTACTCAGTTCTACAAAATATTAGCTTACCAGTTGAACCAATATACGACTCCTGTTCAAGTGGTGATTGTGGACCCATTAGGATTAGTGCCATTAGACCAATTTAAGGAAGCGCATCGTTTCAGCGATACACTGATCGCTAAAGATGGAATGAATATCATCTTAGACAACTTGAAGGAACGTATGACGCATCCTGGTGAGTATACTCAATCACTCATTATCATTCCAGACATCCAAATCCTTGGACAAAGTCTCAACATTACAGAAAATCAGTTCAAAGAGCTTCTGTTAGAAGGACCTAAGTACGGCATTACGCCAGTATTTGTAGGGAACTATAAAGACTTAATGACGAATTACTCTACGCTTGTAACCTTACACAGACAATTGACGACACAGGTGTTCATGGGAATGCGTATCAGCGACCAAGAATATGTTCGCTTCCCGTATATCTCAAACGAAAAATCTCCACGTCCAAACGAAGGCTATATTGTTGATGCAGAAGGTTATGAATTTGTACAATTAATGAGTATAGAAGAATAGAGGAGGCGGAAGGAATTAAGCGATCTGTTTAATTCCTTCTTTTTTTATATCTTATCAAGCGCTGATTAGATTATTGTATTTATACCATAAAGATAGATCTTTATTGGATTTGGAATTAAACAAAAATGCAAATGTATCATTTTTGATACATCTCAAAAAAATTTTTTCGTGATATATTTTAATGACGCATATGTGGATAGTATCTCAATGATGCAAAAACCAAGTGTTCTACTTAATACGAGTATTCGTTAAAAGGGTAGTGCTATATAGAATAAGTCAATTTTAATTAATAAAACTATATGAAAAATTAATGAAATATCTTATAATACTGGTAAGAGTAGTGTCTTTAGACAATTAAATGATATGAAGCAAGTATAGAAGGTTGGAGGGTGGAATATGAAGAAAAAATTAGCCATTATAGGAACAATCACATTATTAGGTGTAGGAGGTTTTACAATGTTCAATTTAAATAATCCAGATTGGCGTGCAAATTCAATTTTTGCTACAGCAAAAGATAAGCAGTTAGCGTGGTTGAAGGAACATGAAGAAGAGATTGTGAAATGGATGCGCTCAGTATATCCTAAGGTAGAATCGGTTCAATTTAATTGGGATTCTTTAACAGTTGGACCTGTGAGTAATGGAGTATCTAATAATGGATATAATTTATCGGTAAAAGGGACTTTTAATGAAATTCCAGAAACAGTTATTTGGGTAGATTTTTTAATGCCCGGTGAAGGGGATATACCACAAATGAGTCAAATTAGAATGAATCAACACCCTGGTATAATACGTGGCGGTACGCTTTATGACTATGAGTAAAAAGGTGAGGAAGTAATGAAAAAGAAAGCAGCAGTAATCGGAAGTGCGGTGTTATTACTGACAGTCGGTGGCGTAACAGCGCTCAACGTGATTAATCCAAGCTGGAGAGAGAATACCATCTTTGCAACAACAAGAGATAAGCAATTAGCGTGGCTGAAAGAGCACGAAAAAGAAATCGTGGCATGGATTCGCTCAAGATATCCAAAGGTAGAAAAAGTACAGTTTGATTGGAAAACTCTAGAAGTCGGCCCCGTGAGCAATGGTGTAATGAATGTTGGATATAATTTGTCAGTTGAAGGAACGTTTAATGATATTCCTGAAACAGTCATTTGGGTAGATTTCTTACTGGATAAAGCGGACAGCATTCCTGACCTGTCCAAAATAAGAATGAATCATCCACCTAGAATTCATAAGGGTAACTTGTTGGATATTTATGAGTAAATGCTAGAAATGTGGGGATGTTATGAAAAGGAAATTTGTACTAATCGGTAGTACGCTTTTAGTCTTGGCGTTAGGTGGAGTGACAGCGCTCAACGTGGTCAATCCAAGCTGGAGAGAAAACACTATTTTTGCAACGGCAAGGGATAAGCAGTTAGCGTGGCTGAAAGAGCATGAGAAACAAATCGTGTCGTGGATTCAATCTAGGCATCCTAAAATTACCACTGTGAACTTCGATTGGAACACGTATCGAGTAGGAGCTATTAGCAATGGTGTTCAAATAGTTGGGTATAATTTATCCGTAAAAGGAACGTTTAACGATAATCCTGATACGGTTTTGGTAATTGATTTTAGCCTTAACAATGAAGACAGCATTCCAAATATGAAAGATATTAGAATGATTAATCCTCCGAGCATAAAAAAGGGCAAAGGCCTATATATTTTTGAGTAGGTTAGTTGAAAGGAAAGAGTGGGAAGAGTATGAAAAAGAAAACAGTACTAATCGGTAGTACGCTCTTATTATTAGTCCTAGGTGGCGTTTCGGCGCTTAACGTCATCAATCCAAGCTGGAGAGAGAATACGATTTTTGCGACGGCAAAAGATAAGCAATTGGCTTGGTTGAAGGAACATGAGGAAGAGATTGTAAAGTGGGTTCATTCAAGATATCCAAAAGTTGAAACTATTCAATTTGATTGGGATTCTTTAGAAGTGGGGCCAGTGAGTAATGGAGTATCAACAGTTGGATATAATTTATCCGTGGAGGGGACTTTTAATAATATCCCTGAGACAGTGATATGGGTGGACTTTTTCATAGAAAAAAAAGATAGTGAACTCAATATGTCTCAAATTAGGATGAATCATTCTCCTAGAATAAGAAAAGGGGATTTGTTGGATATCTATGAGTAATATCAGTACATTTAATAATTTATTTGTATCACTTTCTCAAAGTGCATACGAGAATAAACCAAATAATTTTCAAAGATTGTTAAGAAAATCAGATTTAGAAATATTGAATTACTCTCAAGATTATTATGAATCTTCGGATACAATAGCTGGAGGTAAGAATCTCCCGAACAATGGAATTGTATATGTACATAAAGATAAAAATACAAGGTTAGTTCCAAAGGATACGCCGAATGGGACAGTTTTTATTAAGACACCGTTACTATCTGATATAGAAGAGGGTTTCAATTCGTATTTTTTAACAGACACTCCAGAGTTGAATAAAGATACAAAGAACGCCTATCTAGCTGTAAAAGGAAGTGATGTTCCAAGTTTAAATAATGTATGGCCTTTAGTTAATGATTGGCTGGGAAATAACTACCGCTTTGCGATGAACGATGAATATATACCTCAGGGGAAAATAGTTGCAGAGGCTCTGCATGTAAAATTAGCAGAATTGCGAGAAAAAGCACCCAATGCGAAGTTAAATCTCACAGGACATTCGCTCGGCGCGATTGCTTCTGTGCAAGGAGTAGCTCATCTTAGTGTAAAAGAATTGGAACAAATTGGTGAAATCGTTGTTTTAAATGGGCCGGATACTCTAAAGAGTTTAAGAAATTCTGGGGTCTCAGAAGAAGTAATTCAAATTCTTAATGAAAAAGTGACTTATTACGTAAATCCGTTCGATATCGTTTCAATGTTAAATCGGAATACAGATGAGCAATTAGGAAAAGTGAAAGTTATAGTGCCGTTTAATTTCACAACTACCTTTGACAATCCTAATTCGCATGATTTTGGAGAGTATAGAATTCATTCAGATGGAACTGTTTTGGAAGCAACTGAGGATTTCTTCCCGGATTATTTATATGCAGGAAGAAAATTAAGTTCATTAATAGATAAGTATCTTACTAAAATAAAAAATAGAGGTTTGTTTCTAACGATTCTTGGTGAAATATCAATGTATATCCAAGAAGGGATAGATGCTAGGTCTGGAAAATTTTCGAAATACCCGCATATTTATCCAGAATTTATGAAAGAATACAAAGCCATTATTGAAGAGACCAAACAATCAGTAATCGCCTGGGGGCATAAGAATATTCCGATTCTACAGAGCGCTATTCAAGGTGCTACTGGTGCAAAGAAAATAGAGTTACGAAGTAGATTGTTGCTATGTATTTCTCATTTATCAAGAATAGAATCAGATGAAAAAGTAAAACTAATGAAAAATGAGTTAGAAAATTATCGCCAACAAGTAAAAGAAGTTGTAGAAAAGGCAAATAGCGAAGCCTATCGTGCAGGGATTACTTTAGGAAGAAATGAAGTGTCTCAACTAGTTTCTAATTTTCAATTTCCAACGGTTTGGGATGAAGGAATGTTAAGCCATAATGTTGATGAGTTAAATCGATATATAGATAAAATATATCGTTTTTCGGACAAACTATTTACTTCTGTAGAAACATTAGAAGATATTGACCGAAAACAAAGTGAGTTATTTAAAGTGGTGTCGAATAGTTCGTTTAGCTTAAATAGTTATAAAATAGAAAGGGGATAGTTTTTGGGATGGTCTTCACTGGGAATGCAAAAGATTATATTGATGAGGATTACTATAAAGAAGCTTATATTCAGCATATAAAAACACAAGAAAGAATTGCGATTAGAGCCATCTTATCTAAGCATGAGATGACAATTAAGGCTCTTCAAAAAGAGTTAGGATCAAAACTATCTAATGCTTCGAAAGAAATATTTTCTTATCACTCTGAAAATCTTGTCACGCAATTAAAAGGGGCTTTTGAAGGGAAAACGGCAGATTCTGCAGAACAATATCTCAAGAGTATCCCTAAATTGAACTTGCAAAATCCAATCAAATAAACTGAGGGATAGATTGTATGATTCATAAAAAGATTGAACAAGTAGAAAAAGAATATTTAGATAAGCGTAAAGAATATCAACAAATAAAAGAACAATTGGAAGATTATCGGCGCGTTTCTAAGCGTAAAACAGAAAACCTCGTGGACTACATTCTAACAATATATCGAGATGTTGATATTGTTCATGCGAAGCCCTTTTTATCTGAATTAGAACAGAACGAAGAACAGATGAATAAAGTTTATCAAAGGCAAATAGAAGAGATAGAGCACCAAATGTTAGAGGATAAGAAAGCATATCTGAAGCAAATAGAATTGTTAGAGGCAGAGAATCAGGAAGAAGAAACAACGTCGTAGAAATTAACGTTTCATACCAAACATTTCAGCTAGTAACAAGGATGTTTAAAAGAATTATATAAGAAATACAACCTCCATCGAATTTTTCGGTGGGGGTTTATGCGTGGGGGAAATCTCTGTTAATGAATTGTTTTTGTGTTTTTTGAGAATTATAGTGGGAATACGGATGAATTAGTGAATGTGCTTATGCTATAATAAAGAAATAATAAAAAGTTTGTTATATTCATGGAGGTTAAAGAATGTCAGAAGCTAAAATGTTGCCTTTGGGGAGTGTAGTTATTCTAAAAGGGAACGTCAAGAAAATGATGATTATTGCTCGGTTAATTGCATTGCCTGTAAAAGGACAAGTGTATCGTTTCGATTATGGTGCTTGCCTTTATCCAGAAGGAATGGTTGGAGATAGCTTAATCTATTTCAATCAGGAAGATATCTTTAAGGTGGTTCAAGAAGGATACACAGATGATGACAATGAAATCATGTTAGAGAATATCGAAGCGATGTTGCAGCAAACAGATATTCCAAAAGGGAATGTTTCAGAATTAAAAGAATCTAACGGCATTGGAGGATAATTTATGGGGAAAATTGACTACCGCGAAATTGAGGACCTTCAAGGCAAAGTCAGCTCCCATTATAATAGTATTTCCGAAGCTGCCGCAACGATAAGTTCGATTGATGCAAAGTTGGCAAAACTCCGTTCGGCAAAACAATCCGTTGGAAACATTCGAAGCGAAATCTATGAGATTAAGTTTTCTGTTATCGGTAAAGATGACCAACCCGAATGGAAAGGCCAGCAAAAGGAAAACTTTGGGCATCAATGGGAGGGGTTCAGGCAGGATTTTAGTGCTTGCCAACGAGAACTAGATGCGTTTCACGATGCGATTTGTGATGAGATTACACGTCTAGAAAATCAAAAATTAGAGCAACAGAGCTTCATTGGTTGGTGCCAAGCGCAAATTAACAATCTTGGGAATTTCATTGAAAAGTTATTAAATTAAGGGAGGAGAAATATGTACGGAACGATTCAATTATCAGAAGTTATTTTTGGAATGCGTATTAACTCTCTTTCTAAATCGAAAAATAGCTTAGCGAGTGTAAATAAACCTAGTCTACAAAAAACATCCAAATCTGCAGTTCTGGATCTTTATCAGGAGCAATTTGAAGAATTATATCAATTAGTAGTGAACTATAATGCGCTGTTAGAGAAAGATATTGCTCAGTTGGAGGAAACAGGACAAGAACTTAAACAGACAGACAAAGGACTAGGATTTGTTTTGTCGGGACTAACCCGGCTAGGAGGACGATAAATGAGTTATTACGTAAAATTTAACGACATTACCTCCATGCAGGGCCAAACGCATCAAACCATCCAACAATGGGGAAACGCATTAAAAGAGCTACAAGAGTCCATTGCCTCCCTCGCAAACCAGAGTGAGCTTCAAGGGGAAGCGATGACGAGTGCGAAGAGCTATATGACAGAAGTTCATGGAACATTCATACAGACGCTGACGCTGTTAATGAATGAGTATATCGCAAGTTTCTTACTGTATAGAGATGGCTACTATCAAATTGATACGCATAACCATGCGGGATTGCCTGAAGATGTCTATAAGGGGCTATACTCTGACCTAGGAAAGTCTAAGCAACGATTCGAACAACAGTTGGAGCAGTTAACAACTGCCAAGCTCAGAGTCGCAGGATTAGTGAATTACCAGGGAACTAGTCATACAAAGACGAAATTCACGTATGAGAAGCTGATGAAAGATATCAAGCATCTAGACGAATCCATTACGCAATATGAAGAGATGCATGCTCGCCAAGATTTGCAGGCGTTTAAGGAATTGCTAGCAGCAACAAAGAGTTTATTGGCGGAGCATTCAAGTAGAGACCGCAGTTTGGGAAGTTATCAAGTAGGAGACTTTCGTCAGTTGCCGTCAATGAATCGATTCATGTTGGCTGCGCAACAATCTGCAATCTATTTGAACGATCATATGCCACAGATTCAAGAGGCGGGAGATCGGGAAAAAGTGCGTGTATACGCAGAAGAACGAACCAAGCAAGGAGCTATGGAACTTGTTTTTGGCGTTTTAACGATCATTGCGGGTGCTACTGCTATAGCAATGTCGGGTGGGGCTATGTGGCCGATTGTAACTTCAGCTTTCAAGTATGGAGCATTGGCTTTGTCCATGTCTGGGGCTTCAAATTCTATCGAAGCTGTACAGAATATTTATTATGGATTGTCTGGCGACGGAAAATCCTTTGCGATGAATCCGATTCGAGATACACTTTTTTTAGGAAATGGTGAGTTATACCACAGTGTGGGGCAAATTTTCAGTCTTACAACAGGGGCATACTTACCAATTGCCCAGACGCAAAGTATTGCCCAAGGGTTATGGCAGTTTGCATGGGGGGTTGTCGGAGCGTTAGCAACTGGTCAAGCTGCCTATCATGGAACAAAACTTCTTGGTGGAAGCGAAGAAACCGCACAGATGATGAACTTATTTGGGAACCTCGTGGGTGGTGCGTATG
>ERZ772786.303-NODE-303-length-20376-cov-3.827371_pt1 | contig 20376 bp, 16 predicted proteins | sample MGYA00511473_ERZ772786 | MGnify/ENA primary metagenome ERZ772786 (study PRJEB29015, sample SAMEA2738025) | human oral metagenome | biome: human oral; feature: human-associated habitat; material: saliva | place: China | collected 2252 ...
TAAGGCCTAGTAATTCAGAGTAACGAATCATTTCCGCTACTTCTTTTGCTGAGTCAACACGGCTGTTTAATTTGTACTCAGAAGTACGAGTGTAGAATGCTGGTAAGTAGTCTGTTTGATAGCCTACAACTGGCACCCCTTTTGTTTCTAAATATTCAAGAGTACGTGGTAAATCAAGAATCGCTTTTGCACCAGCGCAGACAACTGTTACTGGAGTTTGTCCTAATTCATCTAAGTCTGCTGAGATATCCATTGTTTCTTCAACGCCACGGTGAACGCCACCGATACCGCCAGTTACGAATACTTTAATTCCAGCTAAGTGCGCACCAATCATCGTTGTCGCTACTGTTGTTGCTCCTAACACACCTTTAGCAAACACTTCTGCTAAGTCACGGCGAGATACTTTTGCGACTGGTTTTTCTTTCGCAAGACGTTCTAAGTCTGCTTCTTCTAAACCGATTTTGTATTTTCCATCCATGATAGCGATTGTTGCTGGAACAGCGCCATTGTCGCGGATAATTTGTTCTACCGTTTTAGCCATTTCAACGTTTTGTGGATATGGCATTCCGTGTGAAATGATTGTTGATTCTAACGCTACGACTGGTAGGTTGTTGTCTAATGCGTGTTGTACTTCCTTGCTGATTGATAATAATGGATTCATGATAAACCTCTTTCCTTTAATTGTTGATATTCTTTTTCAAATGACTTAGCGTTTAAGTCTTTTCGAACGGTTTCAATGGCTTGGACTGTATAGTACGAATTCGTTAATCCGTATCCAATCGACTCTTCCAAGCTTGCTTTCTTAAGAGCTCCATAGAGCACTCCAGAAGAAAATGAATCTCCTGCTCCTGTCACATCACAGACTTGATCTGCTTTTATTGGTGTAAAAGTTTTTACGACTCCTGTAGCATCTGCAAAGACACCACATTTCGTTCCTTTAGTAATCACAATGTTCTCTACGCCGTCTTTTTGCCATAAAGCAGCTAATTCAGCTAGCGTGTGTTCTCCGTACCTCGTCCTGGACTCGTCCGCGTTGACGACAATCCAAGTCACTCCTTGTAAATCGTCTGGGATTCGTTTCATCTTCGGTCCACTCACTGGAATAATGGCCAGTGGAATCTTCTCAAGACTTGTTAACTGAATGAGCGCTTGTAATGTTTCTTGCGGAAGATTCAAATCCGCAATCACTAGAGATGCTTGTTTCACTGCTTCCTCGTGCGAAGAAAGCCACTCAGGCGTCATTTCCTCACAAATGGACATATCGGCTAACGCCAGGCACATATCTCCTTGAAGATCCAAAATCGCTGTATAGTTTGACGTTGTTTTCCCTTTTAATCGGTCTACAAGTGAAAAATCGATAATGCCTTCCGTCTCTTTTTCAAGCCAAGTAAAACTTTCATCCTCTCCTGCTACCGATAACATCTTCACAGGTAGCCCCAGACGACCAAGGTTTTCAGCAATATTTCTTGAAACACCACCAGCACTGAGCGACGAGACCACAGGATTACTTGTTTCAAGCACGAGATTTTCGAGCAATTGAACTTTCTTATCCACGTTCATTCCGCCGATACAAAGCACGTAGGAATCTTTAAATTTCTTGTCTTCTGACATGAAACATCCCCCTTCGTTACATAAAGGTTCTATTGAATGGAGGATGATGAAGCTTTTCCTTCATTCGGTCTTATACGCTTCATTATACGCGATAACCCCTACTCCAATCAAGCTATCCAGGAGAAAACCACAAATATTTCAAAGTTCATTCAGATAATTGTTCGGATTTAAAACATAAACTACTTCATCTTTTTTTATAGTAACAAAAAAGGACTCGAAAACTCGAGTCCTTTGTCAACTTCAATAGAATTATACGTGAATTGGCATACCTAATGCTAATTCAGCAGTATCCATAACTACTTCTGATAATGATGGATGTGAGTGGATTGTTAATGCGATATCTTCCGCATTCATTCCAGCTTCAACTGCTAAACCTAATTCAGCAATAATGTCTGAAGCGTTCACGCCGGCAACTTGTGCACCAACGATTACGTTATCTTCTTTAGTAGTGATTAAACGAACGAAACCTTCAGTAGCGTTCAATGATAATGCACGACCATTTCCTGATAATGGGAATTTAGAAGCTTTTACTTGTAAACCAGCATCTTTAGCTTGTTGTTGAGTGTAACCAACTGAAGCTAATTCTGGATCAGTGAAGGCAACAGATGGCATTGCACGGTAGTCAACAGCCACTGCTTTACCTGAGATTGCTTCTGCAGCGATTTTTCCTTCGTAGCTTGCTTTGTGAGCTAAAGCTGGTCCAGGAACGATATCACCGATTGCGAAGATTGATTTAACGTTTGTACGTCCTTGGTTGTCAACTTTAACTAAACCACGTTCAGTCATTTCAACACCAGCAACGTCTAAACCAATTTCGTCTGTGTTAGGACGGCGACCTACAGCAACCATTACGTAGTCAGCTTCAACAGCTTCTTCTTTGCCGTCTACTGTGTACTTAACAGTTACGCTATCACCATTGTCAACAGCTTCTTTAGCCATTGCACTTGTTACGATTGTAACGCCTTTTTTAGCCATGTTATCTTCAACAAGTTTAACCATGTCTTTATCGAACATTGAAAGGATGCTTGGAGCACCTTCAAGGATTGTTACTTGTGAACCTAAGTTAGCATATGCTGAACCTAGTTCTGAACCGATAACCCCACCACCGATAACAACTAATTTTTTAGGAACTTCTTTAAGACCTAAACCACCAGTTGAATCGATAACGCGTCCGCCAAATTTGAAACCTTTGATTTCGATTGGACGGCTACCTGTAGCTACGATAGCATGGTTGAAAGAATAAGTTTGAGCGCTGTCTTCAGTAACAACACGTAAAGTGTGCTCATCCACTAAGAACGCTTCCCCTTTAATAATTTCAACTTTGTTTTTCTTTAATAAGTACTCAACACCAGCAGTTAATTTCTTAACAACTTGGTTATCTTTCCATTCTTGAGTTTTAGCAAAGTCTAAAACAACTTCTTTAGCAGTCACACCAAATACTTCTGAGTGTTGTGCTTCTTGGTAATGATGTCCAGCTGAAATTAACGCTTTAGATGGAATACATCCAACGTTTAAGCAGACACCACCAAAATATTCTTTCTCGATAATCGCAACTTTTTGACCTTCTTGAGCTGCACGAATAGCTGCAACATATCCACCAGGGCCGGCACCGATTACGACTGTATCTAGTTCAATAGCGAAATCGCCTACTACCATTTTTTTCACCTCTTAAAAGTTTTCAAATAAGGAACCGACGTAAACCCATGTCTACGCCGTTCCTAACCGTTTAATGAATTAAGCTTCCATTAATAATAATTCTGGATCGTTTAATAGACGTTTGATTTCATTCATTGCTTTTTGAGCAGTTGCTCCATCCACGATACGGTGGTCAAAGCTTAATGATAATTTCATGTTACGTCCGATTACGATTTCATCGTTTTCGTTGATAACTGGTTCGCGAACGATTGTACCAACACCTAAAATCGCAACTTCAGGGTAGTTGATAACTGGAGTGAACCAACCGCCACCTACTGAACCGATGTTAGAGATTGTAATTGTTCCTTGTCCCATTTCTGCAGCTGTTAATTTACCTTCATGAGCTTTTGCAGCTAATGCGTTAATTTCATCTGCAATACCGAACATGCTCTTAGTATTCGCATCTTTGATATTTGGAACGAATAAACCTAAATCTGTATCTGTAGCGATACCGATGTTGATGTAGTTTTTGTAAACAATTTCTTGAGATGCATCGTCGATAGAAGCATTCAATACTGGGAATTTCTTCATTGCTACTGCTAAAGCTTTAACAACGTAAGGTAAGAATGTTAATTTAGTACCTTGTGCAGCTGCAACATCTTTGAATTTCTTACGGTGATCCCAAAGTTTAGAAACTTCAACTTGGTCATGTAATGTAACGTGTGGTGCAGTGTGTTTGCTGTTAACCATTGCTTTAGAAATTGCTTTACGCATTGGAGTTAATTTAACACGTTCTTCACGTTCAGCTGATCCAACGAATGGTTTAGCTGGAGCTGGAGCCGCTGCTGGTGCAGATGCTTGAGCTGGAGCTGCTGGTGTAGATGCTGCTGGAGCTTCTACTGCTGCTGGTGCTGCTGGTGTTGCTACTGGTGCGCCACCGAAGTTATCGATGTCTTCACGAGTAACGCGTCCGCCTTTACCAGTTGGAACGACTGCTGTAATATCAACACCTTTTTCACGTGCATATTGACGAACTGAAGGCATTGCTAATACTAATTTACCAGGGTTGCTTGCTGCTGGAACTCCTGTTGGAGCTGCAGGCGCCGCTGGGGCTGCTGCTGGTGCTGAAGCTGTAGGTGCTGCTGGAGCCGCTGCTGCAGGTGCGTGAGAACCGCCTTCTGTTGCGATTTCAACGATTACATCACCAACGTGAGCTACTGTTCCTTCAGAAACTAAAACTGCTGTAACAGTTCCAGCTACTGGAGAAGGAATAGATTCTACTGATTTATCGTTTTGTACTTCGAATAAAATGTCATCTTCAGCAATCTTGTCGCCTACTTTGATGTCGATTTTAACGATTTCACCTTCTGCAATTCCTTCACCGATGTCAGGTAATTTGAATTGGAAAGTGTTTGATGCTGCTGGTGCAGCTGGTGCAGGTGCTGCCGCTGGAGCCGCTGCTGGTGCAGAAGCTTCTGCTGGACCAGAACCATCGTCGATAACTACGATGATGTCGCCTACGCGAGCTACTGTACCTTCTTGAACTTTAACTTCTAATACTTTACCACTTACTGGAGAAGGAATTTCTTCTACAGATTTGTCGTTTTGTACTTCGAATAAAATATCATCTTCTTGAATTGTATCTCCGACTTTAATGTCGATTTTTACGATTTCGCCTTCTGCGATACCTTCACCGATATCAGGCATTTTAAATTGGAAAGCCATGCTTGTACATCCCTTCTTATTTTTATAAAGCTCTAAAGAGCACACTCGTGTGAGAGGCTCTTTAGAATGAAATTTGTTGAATTAGAAGTTCACTGTTTCGCGAACTTTAGCTTCAATATCGCTAGCATTTGGTAACCAGTCGTTTTCTGCTTGACCAAATGGGAAGATTGTATCTGGAGCTGCAACACGTCCGATTGGAGCTTCTAAACTTAAGATTGCGCGTTCAGAAATTTCAGACATTACCATTGCGCCGATACCAGCTTGACGTTGTGCTTCTTGAACAACCACTACGCGACCAGTTTTTTCAACTGATGCTAAGATTGTGTCTAAGTCTAATGGAGAAACAGTACGTAAGTCGATAACTTCTACTGAGATTCCTTCTTTTTCTAAGTTCTCAGCAGCTTTAACTGCTTCACGAACCATTGCACCGTAAGTAATTACAGATACGTCTTTACCTTCACGAGTTACTGCAGCTACTCCTAGAGGAACTGTGTATTCTCCTTCTGGAACTTCTTCACGGAATGAACGGTATAGTTTCATATGCTCTAAGTAAACAACTGGGTCGTTGTCACGAATAGCTGAGATTAATAACCCTTTTGCATCGTATGGGTTTGAAGGGATAACCACTTTCAAACCTGGTGATTGAGCTACTAAACCTTCTAAGTTATCTGAGTGTAATTCTGGAGTATGTACCCCTCCACCCATTGGTGAACGGAATACGATAGGCATTTGACGAGTTCCACCCATACGGTAACGTGTACGAGCTGCTTGAGCTACCACGCTATCCATTACTTCGAATACGAATCCGAAGAATTGGATTTCAGGAACTGGACGGTAACCTTCTAATGCTAAACCGATTGCTAAACCACCGATACCAGATTCTGCTAAAGGAGTATTGAACACGCGGTCTTCACCGAATTCATCTTGAAGCCCTTGAGTCGCACGGAAAACCCCACCGTTTTTACCAACGTCTTCCCCGAAAATTAGGACATTTTCATCACGTTTTAATTCAACAGCCAATGCATCAGTGATGGCTTGAATCATTGTCATTTGTGCCATAATTATTTATTCTCCTTTGCTTTAAAGTATTCGATTTGTTCTTTAATAACGTTTGTTGGTTCTTCAAACATTGTTTCTAAGAAGAATGAAACTTTTTGTTTAGGTTGTTTGTCAGCCTCTTTAATCGCTTCTTTGATTTCTTCTTTAGTTGCTTCGATTACTTCGTTTTCTTTTTCTTCTGACCATAAGCCTTTAGCTGTTAGGTAGTTACGGAAACGAATTAATGGATCTTTCTTAGCCCATTCGTCTTGAATTCCTTCTGGTTGGTAACGAGTTGGGTCGTCACCTGATAATGTATGAGGACCATAACGGAAGCAGATTGTTTCGATTAACACAGGACCGTTTCCAGCAACTGCGTATTCACGAGCTTTTTTAGTTACAGCGTAAACTGCTAATGGGTCCATACCATCTACTTGGATACCAGGAATACCAGCAGCAACTGCTTTTTGAGCTAATGTTGGAGCAGCTGTTTGTAACTCACGAGGAGTTGAAATTGCCCAACCGTTGTTTTGAATGAAGAAGATTGCAGGTGATTTGTAAGCACCAGCGTAGTTAATACCTTCATAGAAGTCCCCTTGTGAAGATCCTCCATCACCAGTATAAGTCACTGCAACGTTTTTCTTACCACGTTTTTTAAGACCTAAAGCAACACCAGCAGCTTGTACATATTGTGCGCCGATGATGATTTGTGGTGGTAAAGCTTTTAATGATTCTGGGTACATGTTACCTGCAACATGTCCACGAGACCATAAGAATGCTTGTGATAATGGTAAACCGTGTTTTACTAATTGTGGTACATCACGGTAACCTGGTAAAAGAACGTCGTCTTTCTCAATAGCTTTGATTGAAGCTAATTGTGAAGCTTCTTGTCCAGCTGTTGGAGCGTAGAAACCTAAACGTCCTTGACGGTTTAATGCAGTTGAACGTTCGTGTAAAATACGTGACCATACCATGTCTGTCATTAATTCAACTAATTCATCGTCAGATAAATCTGGTACTAAGTCAGGATTTACAACTTTTCCTTCTGCGTCTAACACTTGAACCATTTCAAAGTTCGTGTTATTTGGTGTGAAAAGTGCATCGAGATTGAATTTTTTCTTCGTTGCCATACTTCTTTTTTCCCCTTTTCTATAAGAAATTGTGCTTAACAGACAAAACAGGTAGTTAGAACTGTACTATTCCCTCTGCTATCGTATAATAATTTAACAAACTTTTGTGAAATATGCAAGCAAAGAAGACTTTATAGAGCGTTTTTGTAAACTTTGTGAAAAAACTACCACTATCTTACGCTAAATAAAGTCTTCTTTTATTCTTATTTGTTCAATCAATTGTCTGTTTTCACATTTTTTCAGTAAATGAATTCTTAATTTTCACAATAAAACTGTACTAGTCTGTTGATGAAAACTGTACTAATATTTTAAAACAGTTTTAATTGTTTATAGAGTCTATTTGTATTTTCTAGATGCGAAATGGTCAGTCCTATCAGTCTTATCGGGCGTTCTTCCATCATTTCCTCAAACAATTGCAGTGCAATCGAATAGATTTCTTCTTGCTTATTCAAATAATCACGCATTGTAACACTCTTTGTCATTGTATTAAATTCCGAATCTCTCAACTTCAGCGTGACGGTTCTACAAGCCAGACTTCTCTTCTTCAACATTCCTTCTAATTCTTCTGCAAACTCCTCCAAGTATCCAGTTAAAATACCATGATTTGTTGTATCCTTTATTAATGTCCGTTCGGTTCCAATCGATTTACGTTCCCGGTGAAGTGTCAGCTGGTCGTTAGACTCCCCACGTACTTGTAAGTACAATCGTGGGCCAAGATTGCCAAACTTCTTCTCCAGCTCTTCCTTAGATAATGGGAAGAGATCTTCTCCCGTTAGAATGCCCGCTTGTTTCAATTTATCTGCGCTCACTTTTCCTACTCCATAGAAATCTTCAATCGGAATTGTGCGAATAAACTCTTTAGCATTTTCTGGTGTAATGACGGTCACTCCTGAAGGCTTATGATAACCTGATGCCATTTTCGCGAGAAACTTATTAAAGGACACGCCAACGGAACAAGTTAATCCGACCTTATCATAGACATCCTTTTGAATCGCATGTGCAATCATGGTCGCAGACGTCATCCCCTTTTTATTATCCGTGACATCTAAATAAGCTTCGTCAATTGAGAGTGGTTCGATAAGGTCCGTATAAGTACGAAACACTTCATGCACCTGAGCAGAAACTTCTTTATACAAATCATATCGTCCAGGCGTGAGAATGGCTTGCGGGCAGAGTTTCATCGCTTTTGCAGTCGGCATCGCAGACCGCACGCCAAAAGCCCTCGCCTCGTATGAACAAGTCGACACAACTCCGCGATGGTTTGGTTTCCCTCCGACAATCACAGGCTTCCCTCTCCACTCAGGGTGCTCCCTTTGTTCCACTGATGCGAAAAACGCATCCATATCGACATGTAAAATCTTTCGCATCAAACCCCCACTTTCTACTTTTCTCTTTTCTATCTTATCGATTTTTTGTGGAAAATAAAAACGGAATGCACATTGGCACTCCGCTTCGTTATTATTCATTATGAGCTAAACTTCTTTTTCTTACAAAATAGCGAATGATTTTGGCAACCACGATTCCATTGGTGATGGCAAATATTCCAATCTGTACGACTCCTGCTCGCGCGATTACTTGCTGCATCCATTCATCCAGCGCTAAGTCTGTGGCATGTTTTAAAACAGTGACTCCAAATGCTCGAACGACTAATGTAAGCCATGCGATACAAAGTAACCCCGCATTTTCAATAATAAATTCAAAAAAATCATCCGGGAATTTCTTCTTCGCAAATTCCATTCCAAATACAATGACTAAAATCAGCGCGCCAAGAATTACAACGTGCCATCCTTGAGTTGTAATATACGCATTTCCTAAGTTCATTAAGGTTGCTGTCAGCACTAAATAGAGAATGGTTAAAACAGCGACAATATTATAGTAGATTAACATCAGTTTCTTCATCATTATCCCTCCATTTCAACTCTTCTATCTACTTCTATTGTACTCCTCCTAAAAGCGGACTTCAATCATTCATTTTCATATTTATTAAGGAAATAAAAAAGACTGACAGGCTCTCTGTCAGTCTTACTGATTTATATTAATTTTTGCTTTCTTCGTCAGAATCTTTTTTCTTAGCGAATACTAACACTCCAACTGCCGCAACCACTAGTAATCCACCAATCACCATATAGATTGTTTGGTTTCCAGTACCTGTGTTTGGAAGTTCTTCTGTTACAGTTGTTGAAGTTTCCTCAACTGTTGTAACTGTTGTTTCTTCTGTTGTAGAGGTAGTTGTTGTAGTTGTAGTTGTAGTTGTTTCTTCCTCTTTCGGAGTATCTTTTACATGTAAGATGCTTCCATCTTTACCAAGAGTCACTGTATATTCAGTTTCATCTAATTCGTAACCTTCTGGAGCAGTTTTCTCTTTAATCTTGAATTCTTTTCCAGCGTATTTTTCATCGAATTGTGGAGAAACAGCATGACCTTCTTCGTCAGTAGTCACTTCAACTGTATTTCCATCTGGATCTGTAATGACATATACAGCACCTTGAACAGGATTCAATGTTTTCTCATCTACCTTGCTCACTTTAACTGTATAAGCACTAGTTGCTTCGATTGTTCCTGAGAAAAGTGAAGTGGCACTAGCTGTGAATGTTGTTTCAGTCGTATTTGTACGACGAGTGACTGGTGTGCCGTCTGCTTTTGTTACAGAAACCATGTTTTGTACTTTACTTCCATCATTTGGAGTTGTTGTGTCATAAGTGACATAGTATTTTTTAGTTCCATCTTTGAATGTGATTGTAAAGTTTGTATAGTTTTCATTCCAGTTTACTGTGTAGTCAGTTCCTTCTACTAATTGTACGAAATCCGATTCTTTACCAGATGTTGTTTCGTTCATTGAAGGTGCATTGTACACTACTAATGATTCAGGAATATATTGAATGGATGCTGTTGAAGGATTACTTGGTAAAGTATCATTTAATACTAAGTTTTCTCCTAAGTTTTCTGCGCTTGTATTTACACGTACTTTCCATTCAGAAACGTATTGGCCAGAACCTTTTGAACCTGCAGCTTCTAATTTTGCTGATGTCCAAGCTTTATTGGCTGCTTGTCCACCAATTTTTGCAAAGTTTTCTTTACCAATTGGATCTGTTTCATCTGAAAGTGTTTGAACATTATACGTTTGTGTAATTGTTGTTTGCATGGATGGTGAATCAAACGTTACTGTTTGGTTAGAAACATTCTTCTTATATAAGAAGTTTAGTGCCAAAGTTCCTTTGACCTCTTTTACTGTATCCGCACCTTTTGCTGCTAAATATTGGTCAAGGTTCTTCAATGTTACTGTAATTGTTCCACCTTGGTTATCTCCGTGCCCTTCAAAATGCGCATCCGCAATTGGAACGTTCGTTGCTAAATCGACTAATTCCACATCATGATTATCGTAGAATGTAATCTCAGCCGGCACTTCTAATTTAAAGAAATCACCATTTTGAATATCTCCATTGTAATGTTCTAAGTCAAATAGCGCTCTTAATTTATAAGCTCTATTTGTAAGGATTTGATAGACTCCATTTGCATCTGGACTTAATTTTGTATCCGATTGATCAAGAAGTTCTAATCCTGAAATTACGTTTTGAAGCTCTTTTCCTTCAGCTGCTTTTGCTGAAGTGTTTCCTAAAAACACCAATGATAAAATCACCAATAAAGTTGCGAATAAACCAAACCATTTACTCTTTTTCTTCATAAAAACCCTTCTTTCTTTTAACCGTTTTCACTATCGTACCACAAACTTCATACTAAAGGCAAAAAAATAGAGCAAGTGGAGAAATTTCCACTTACTCTACTCGCCAATCGATTGGCGTTTGACCTGTTTCTTCTAAAAATTTATTAATTTGACTAAATGGCTTACTTCCAAAAAATCCGCGGTATGAGGATAATGGACTTGGATGTGGTGCCTTTAAAATCAAATGATTCGGATTGGTAATCAGCTTTTCTTTCGATTGTGCTGGTTTCCCCCACAATACAAATACAATCGGATGGTCACTTTGGTTTAGAGAAGTAATGACTGCATCGGTAAAAGTCTCCCACCCTTGACCACGATGGCTATTCGCCTCGTGTGCACGAACCGTTAATACCGTGTTCAAAAGCAATACGCCTTGTTTTGCCCAAGCGGTTAAATCTCCACTCTTTGCAACAGGAATGCCAAGGTCGCTTTCAAGTTCCTTATAAATATTCAGTAATGAAGGCGGTAGTGCAACACCTTTTTGAACAGAGAAACTAAGACCATGTGCTTGGTTATCACCATGATAAGGATCTTGACCAAGAATAACCACTTTCACGTTATCAAATGGTGTCAGTTCCAAAGCCTTAAAGACATTCTCAGCAGCTGGAAATACTTTATGATGATTTCGCTCGCTTTGTTCAAAGGCACGTACTGCATGGAAATACTCTTTTTCCTTCTCCCCACCAATCACATCATGCCACGTTGTCATAGAGTTTCCTCTTTTCTCTCGTAGATTTCAAACGTATGTGGATAGACATTTTTCTCGTCCACTTCTCCTTCGAGTGATTTCACTTTAATAAAATCGCCCCACGGAAAATCAGTTGGGAAATACGTATCTCCCTCAAAGGTATGATGGATTCTTGTGCAGTATAGCAGTTCCACATGATCTTTTAGAAGGCGATACACTTCGGCTCCACCGCACACATAAATATCCTCGTGTTTGGCATCTTCGATAATCGCATCAATATCAGTAACGACTTCAGCACCTGGCACTTCATAATCGTCACTTCTTGTTAAAAGAATAGTTTGACGTCCTGGAAGCAAGCGACTCCCCATACCCTCGAACGTTTTACGTCCCATGAGAATGGTTTGTCCCATCGTTACTTCTTTAAAGAATTTCAAATCATTCGGTAATCGCCAAGGAAGCGTATTGTCTTTTCCAACAAGCCCTTGTTCATCTTGAGCCCAAATATAAATTAACATCTGTTTCCTCCAGTATTACACGGCAATCGGTGCTTTAATCGTTGGATGTGGATTATATCCTTCTACAACGACATCATCAACATCGATCTCAAACATTGATTTTTCAGGATGTTTTAATACAAGTGTTGGTAATTCTCTTTCTTCACGCGCTAATTGCGTTTCCACTTGTTCCATATGGTTTAAGTAAATGTGCGCATCGCCTAATGTATGAACGAATTCACCAACTTCTAAGCCTACTTCATTTGCGATTAAATGTGTTAATAAGGCGTAACTTGCGATATTAAAAGGGACTCCTAAGAACACATCCGCACTACGTTGGTATAATTGGCAACTTAATTTACCGTCAGCAACGTAGAATTGGAACATTGTGTGACATGGAGGTAGCGCCATACTTGGAACATCTTCTGGATTCCATGCTGAAACAATCATACGACGTGAATCTGGAGAATTCTTCAATAAGTTCAGTAAGTCTGCGATTTGGTCAATCGTTTCCCCTTTTGTTGTTTTCCAGTGACGCCATTGTGAACCGTAAATATTACCAAGTTCACCGAACTCAGCCGCAAACGCATCATCCGTTAAGATTTTCTCACAGAAGTCTTTCTTCACTTCTTGGTATACTTCGTTAAAGGCTTCGTCTTGTAAGCAACGACGTCCAAAGTCTGTCATATCAGGACCAGTGTATTTTGGAGAAGAGACATAACGCTCAAAGGCCCATTCATCCCAAATGTGGTTGTTATGTTCTAATAAGTATTTGATATTTGTATCGCCATGTAAGAACCATAATAATTCGCTCTTAATTAACCCAAACGCCACACGTTTTGTTGTTAAAAGTGGAAATCCTTTTTGCAAGTCAAAACGCATTTGGTATCCGAACACACTCTTTGTCCCTGTACCAGTACGATCCGTTTTTGTTGTTCCTTCTTCTAAAATCTTTCTTAGTAAGTCTTTATATTGTTTCGTCATATCTGTTCCTTTCTTTAATTCCCTGCTAATTCTGCTAAATATTCCCAACGTTCGTAAGCTTCACTTGCCGCTTCTTCCGTCTTGTCTAATTCCTCTTGTAATTCTTGTAGTTTGGCAAAATCTTGTGCATGTACACTCATTTCCTCTTGCAAGAATTCTAGTTTTTCTTCGAGTTCTTGAATGGTTCCTTCAATCGTCTCCCATTCCTTCTTCTCTTGATACGTCATCTTCTTAGATGGAGCTGCTTTTGGTGCCTCCGCTTTCGGTGTTTCCACCTTTGGAGCTTCCACCACAACTTTTGCGAGCGTCTTTTCTTGTTCTAAATACTCACTCATCGATCCGTAGAACAGTTCTGTTTGCCCTTCACCTCGGATGACAAATAACTGGTCGACCGTCTTATCTAAGAAGTAGCGGTCATGCGAGACAACAATGACGGTGTTCTCAAAGTTAATCAGGAACTCCTCGAGCCAGCCGATGGCCTCGAGATCCAGGTGGTTCGTCGGCTCGTCGAGCAGGAGAATGTCCGGGTTGCCAAAAAGGGCGCGCGCAAGCAGCACCTTGACCTTCAGGGCACCCGGCAAATCCTTCATCGGCGAGTAGTGGTAGTCCGGCTCCACGCCGAGGCCGTTCAAGAGGTTTGCCGCGTCGCTCTCGGCATCCCAACCGTTCATATTCGCAAACTCATTCTCGAGTTCCGCCGCCTTGATGCCGTCCTCGTCGGTGAAGTCCTCCTTCGCGTAGAGGGCGTCCTTCTCCTTCATGATGTCATAGAGGCGCTGATTTCCCATAATCACGGTGTCCAGCACCGAGAACTCATCGTACTTAAAGTGGTCCTGCTCCAGAAAGGAGAGACGCTGTCCCGGCGTAATCGCGATGTTGCCGTTCGTGGGTTCCAGCTGACCCGAGAGAATTTTCAGGAAAGTGGACTTTCCCGTTCCGTTCGCGCCGATGAGGCCGTAACAATTTCCCTCTGTAAACTGAATGTTTACGTCCTCAAAGAGCGCCTTCTTGCCGACGCGGAACGTAATGCCGTTTGCACTGATCATATCTTCTTTCCTCTCCTCATCACAGTGTTTTTTTCTTGCTGCCGACCGGCAGCCTTCTGCCCGCAAACAGGCGCTCATTCTCGTAGACAACGCGCCCTGCGCAAATGGTCACCAGTACCTTGCCCCGGAGTGTCTTGCCGAGCCAGGGCGAATTAGTGGACTTGGATTCCGGCACGAGATAGGCCCAGCTCTGTGCCGGGTCAAAAATCGTGAGATCCGCCGGATGATCTTCCTTAATCACGCCCGCGTCCAGCTGATAAAGCTTCGCGGCCTCGGTGCTCATGCGCTGCACAAGCTGTAAGAGCGTCAGATAACCGGGCTCCACGAGATTCATGCAACCGAGCGCAAACGCGGTCTCGAGACCGATGATGCCGCTCGGCGCCTCGGTGAAAGGTCTGTCCTTCTCAACCTTTGCGTGCGGCGCATGGTCGGTCGCAATCATATCGATGGTGCCGTCCGCAAGTCCCCGGATGATGGCCATGCGATCCTCTTCTCCGCGGAGCGGCGGGTTCATCTTGGCGTTGGTGCCGTAGAGACTCACGGCGTCATCGGTCAGCGAAAAGTGGTGCGGCGTCGCCTCGGCGTAAACCCGCACGCCGCTCTGCTTCGCACGACGCACAAGCTCAACCGACTCTTTTGCGCTGATATGCTGAATCACAATCGCCGCGCCGGTCTCCCGCGCAAGGCGGCAGTCCCGCTCAAACATCACAATCTCCGCCTGCCGATCTGCCCCCGTTAAGCCGAGGCGCTCCGCGGCGGGGCCGCTGTTCACGCCCGGCTCTTTTACAAAACGCGGATCTTCCTCGTGGAACGAGAGCGGCAGCTTTAAGCGGCGCGCTTTCTGCATGGCCTCCCGAATCAGCGCCTCATTGTTAAGCGGTCTGCCGTCGTCGGTGAAGGCGACGGCGCCGCTCTCTTTCATGAGCTTCATATCAACGAGCGCCTCGCCCTGCATTCCCTGACTGACGGTCGACGCACTGTACACACGGATGCCCGTCGTCCTGCCCTTCCGGATATTTTCGACGATTCGCGCCTCGCTGTCGATCGGCGGCGTCGTATTGGCCATGCAGACCACCGAGGTAAAGCCGCCGGCCGCCGCCGCGCGCGCGCCGCTCAAAATATCTTCCTTGTGCGTCTGTCCGGGGTCCCGGAAATGCACATGGCCGTCCACAAACCCCGGCGCTACGCAGAGCCCCGCGCAGTCAAAGACCTCGAGCACCTCGCCCTTGGCCCGCGCAATCAGCGAGGCATCCAGCCAGAGATCCTCTCCGACGCGGATAATCTTGCCCTCAGCGAGCAAAATATCCCGGATGTCATCCGTTCTGCTCTGCGGATCCAAGAGCCGCCCCCCTTGCAACATAATCATAGCGTAAACACCTCACCTTCTCTGCCTGTCCCCAGTATCCTGTCGCGATAGGGCCGTGACGCCTCGCGCTCCCGCAGTTTTTGAATCACGGATACATCGCCGTAGAGATGCATCGGCACCAGATAGCGCGCGCCGACCTCCCGCATGTAGGCGTCCGCGCCGCGCCAGTAATCCGCACCGAGCCTCGAGTCCACCGGCACAAAGGCAATGTCCGGTATTCGCTTGCTCCACTCGACTTCCGCGCGAATTTCCCGCAATTCTTCCAGATACAGCGTGCGCTGGGCATTGTTCTCCGCCGCCGTATTCTCTTCCCAGTGCCAGTCGTTCAAATCGCCGGCGTGGTAAATGCGCGCCTCTGCCGTGTCGATCAAAAACGCGACGCCCTCATCGGTTGAGCGGTAAGTATTGACCTTCAGAAAGGTCTCCTGCCGCGGTTCTCCGCTCTCGGCATCCCGCACGAGGCGGCAGAGTTCGGTCTCGGTCTCCGGCGCGAGCAGTTTGACATTGCCCTGCACCCAGAGCGGCAACGCGGAACGGCGTATATCGTCCGAGAGAAAGTAGACCACATTGTCCGCCCGCTCGGCGAGCGAAAAGATACTCTTCTGAAAGTGATCCGGATGCGCATGGCTCACAAACACAAAGAGCGGTTTATCTGTGTCAGGCGCGGGAAGCTCGCCCCGATAGTAGTCGAAGAGCAAATTCATCTCTTCCAGTTCCACATAAAATCCGGAGTGTCCAATCAAGCGGATTCTCATCTCTTACGGCACCCAACTTTCTGTTGCGGCCTGTCTGTCAGGCCCTTGTTGTAGCAACAGCAAGTATAACATAGGAAAGGGCGCGCGACAGCCTTTTTCCGTTCTGCTCAGGATAGCACGAGTTCCGCGAAGCTCCCGCCCTCTGGCTGCTTCCGGATTCGAATCTGGCGTTCAATCTTTTCCTTGAGCTCCGGGACGTGGGAAATCACGCCGACCAGCCGCGCATCGGCCGCGAGCTTCAGGAGTGCCTGTAGTGCATTCCTGAGCGCCCCCTCGTCCAGGGTTCCGAAGCCCTCGTCGATGAACATCGCGTCGAGGCGGATGCCGCCGGCCTCTTCCTGCACCGTGTCCGAGAGCCCGAGCGCCAGCGCGAGCGAAGCCTGAAACGACTCGCCGCCGGAAAGGCTCTTCACGCTGCGCTGACCGCCGTTGTAGTGATCGATTACATCGAGTGAGAGTCCCGACTGCGATCTCTTGTTCTCGGCCTCTTTGCTCCGCACGAGCTCATAGCGCCCCTCGGTCATCTCCATGAGGCGGATGTTGGCGCGCACAATGATGCGCTCAAAGTAGTCAAGCTGCACATAGGTTTCGAGCATCAGCTTCTCCTGTCCCGAGAGCTGTCCGCTCGCCGTGTCGGCGAGACTTTTCGCCGCCCGGAAGTGCTGCAATGCCTTCGCCTGCTCTGTCGCAAATTTTTGCCAGCTGAGAAAGGCCTCTCGATTTCGCGAGAGGGCTGCGCTGCGCTGTTCCGCGCGCTTTCGCAGCGCGTCGCGCGCTGCCTCCGCCTCGCGAAGTCGCGCCGTCAAAGCAGCCAGATCTGCGGGGTTCGAGTCCTCGCGCGCCGACGCGAGCGCCTTTTGCTCGCCCTCGAAGCGACTCAGCCGCTGCGCGGTCTCCGCAATCGCCGCGAGCAACGCCTGTTCGTCTCTCTCCGCTGTCTCCTGTTCTGTTTCGAGCGCCCGGATCTCGCGCTGCAAATCGGCGGCCTCTCCGGCCGGAAGCTGTTTCTTTCCCGCTTCCTCGGCCGCGCGCAGCCCCTCGAGTGTTTGCCGCGCCGCACTCAACCCTTCCTGCGCACTGCCCCGCGCCGCCTCAAGTGTCGCGCGCTGTGCTTCGAGCGCCGGAAGTTCCTCGCTGAGCCGCCGATACTCCATGGCCACCGCTTTGCACTGCGCCGATACGGCCCGGCTCTCCGCAATCTGTGCCTGCAGTACCGCCTCTTCGGCCTTTGCGCTGCGGTCCAGATCCTGAAAGGCAATCCCCGGAAACAGCTCGGCCGCCCGCTCAATGAGTTTCTTTTCCTGCCCCAGCATTCGCTCCTGGCTTGCACTGTGGCGCTTTGCAGCCTGCTCGGCCGCCTTCCGGCACGCTTTCCAGTCCGTCTCCAGCGCCTGCAGCGCTGCCTCGCTCGGCGTCCCGGCGGCTCTCACCGCTATCTTCGGATGGTTTAAGCTCCCGCAGACCGGGCAGGGTTCGCCTGCCTTCAGCTGTTCCGCGAGAATTCCGGCCTGCCCGGCGAGAAACTGCCGGTAAGCTGTCATATAGGCCGCATTCGCCTGTTCATAGGCCGCATCGCTCTCTTTGTAATTTTTCAGATCTCTCTGCCGCTCGCGGTAAATCCGCTTGTAGTCTTCAATCTGCTGCCGCACGAGGGCAAGCAGCTTCTGCCGCGCCGCCAGTGACTCTGCCTTGGCCTCTGCCCGCGCGAGGTTTTCTCCGGCGCCGCCGATCTCCCGGTGCTTTTCCCGCGCTACGCCGAGCGCCCGCTCCGCCGCCGTAAAGTCTGCCTCCGCGCGCCGAAGGGCCTGTTCCGCCGCCTGCACTTTCTGTTCGCCGCGCCGCCGCGCCTCCGTCAGCGCAGCAACTTCCTCATACTTCGGCAGGAGCTCCCGGTAGGTCGGCAGTTTTTCCCAGCGCGGCTTTTTTGCGGCAATCTCCGCGGAAAGAGCCGCCTCCCGCTGCCGCTGCGCCTCGAGTTTCTGCTGTTCGGCCAGAACCTCACGCGCCTTCTCCTGCCTGCGTCTTTTCCGCTCTGCGGCCTCCTCCGCCCGCGCGAGTTCCGCCGCGAGCATTGTGATTTCCTTGTCCTTCTCCGCCCGCGCCGTGACCGCCTTCTCCCGCTCCCGCTCTCCTTCCGCGAGCAGCTCCGGCAACTGCGAGAACAGTTCTTCCGCCGGCTTCTCTCCGCAGAGCACCGCCGCGCGCAGGGCTTCCGCCTCGCCCTCCAGCCTGAGCTGCTCTGCGCAGCTCTCTATCTTCTGCGCGAGCCGGTCACAAGTCCGCTCACAGTCGGCACTCTGCTGTTTCAGCCTGTCCTGCAAAGCGGCGAAGCGCTCCGTGTGAAAAATACGGCGGAAAATCTTTTGTCTCTCCTCCGTACTCGTGAGCAGCAGCTTTAAGAATTCTCCCTGCGAAATCATCGCGGTCTGCAAAAACTGCTCGCGGTTTAACCCGAGTATGTCCTCGAGCGCTTCATTGACCTCTTTGACCTTAGTCCTGACGCTTCCGTCCGGCAGCCGGAGTTCCGCCTCCGGGAGCTGCTGAGTCTCCCCCTTGCCGCGGCGCGCGGGGCGCAGGTAGCTCGGCGTGCGCCGCACCTCGTAGGTTGCGCCCTTATCCTCAAAGCGGAATAAAACCTCTGTCTTCTGCTCCGGAGAAGCGTACTTTGAGCGAAGCATCTCGGGCTTTCGCACCGCGCCGCTCCCCTCGCCGTAAAGTGCAAAGCTGATTGCATCAAAGAGCGTCGTCTTGCCCGCGCCCGTGTCGCCGGTGATCAGATACAGTCCGGCGCCGCCGAAGCGCTCAAAATCAATTGTCGTCTCGCCCGCATAGGGGCCGAACGCCTTCATCGTGAGCTGCAGCGGTCTCATGCGTCCACCTCCCGCTCCGCAAGTGCCTGCGTGAGCATCTTCTGTTCGAGCGGGTTCATCTCCCGCCCGTTCTGTTCCTGAAAGAAGTCCGCGAACAGTTCCTCCGGCGTTCTCGACTCTGCGCGGCTCTGTTGCCCGAGCGCCATCCGGGTTCTGGTTCGCCGGTTATCATAGGCGAGCTCCATCAGATTGTGATAAATGGTTCTGAGGCGTTGCAGGGCGCCCGGCACATCGCTCTCATCGGTCAGCGTGATGCGGTAATAGTCCTCGAGGCAGAGCGGCGCATAAAAAGGCCGTGCCGTGAGTTCTTCATAGCTTCCGCGGAGGCAGCGAAGTTCGTGAAGCGGCGTGAGCGGCAACTCTTCAACCTTGAGCGCCGCCATTCCGTCCGCCTGTTGTTCACCGAGCGTCACAAGGCTGATACTCTTTTCCTGCGCCGCCTCGGAAAAAGAGTATTTGAGCGGCGAACCCGAGTAGCGGATGCGCTCGCTCCCCGCGTTCTGCGGCCTGTGGATATGCCCGAGCGCCACATAGTCAAAGCCCCGAAAAACCGCAGCGTCCACGTTGTCGAGGCCGCCGACCACCGTCTCCTCCGAGTCGGAGCGCAGCGCGCCCGTCACAAACTGGTGCGCGAGCAGCACTTTTCTGTGTGTCGGGTCTGCGGTCCTGAGCGTCGCCTCTAAGACTGTTCGGACGGCATCGGTATAATTCTCGATTGCGGCATCCGGAAAGAAGCTCCGCACGGTTGCGGGCTTCAAAAAGGGAAGCAGATAAAAATCCACCGCGCCGAAATTGTCCGAAAACGTCACATGGCGCACAATGCCGTCAAAGACCGGTGACACATAAATCCGTGCTTTCCGGAAGAGACCGCCGCCGTAGGCTGTGCGCTCCGGAGAGTCGTGATTGCCGTAAATCGCAAGCACCGGGCAGTGCTCCGCTGCGAGCGCTTCCAAGAATAAATTCAAGAGCTGTACGCTCTCGGCGCTCGGCATCGTCTTATCGTACAAATCGCCTGACAGCAAGACGGCATCCGGCCTCTCTTGCCGGACGGCCTGCAAAATCTTCTCCAGAATATCGCTCTGGTCCTCACGCAGGCTGTACTCATGCAAGCGCTTCCCGAGATGCAAATCCGAAAGATGAAAAAATCGCATCCTATCTCCTCCACAAAAAAACCGAGCCGGAGCTGCATACCGCGCTCCGACCCGGCTTCTCAACTTTTGTCACTCGCAGGAGAGTTCTCCCGTCTCCTCGATCTCGTCAATCAGCGCGACCCGCTCTGCGTGACGGCCGCCCTGGAACTTCGCATCGAGCCA
>ERZ772786.311-NODE-311-length-20146-cov-20.074760_pt1 | contig 20146 bp, 19 predicted proteins | sample MGYA00511473_ERZ772786 | MGnify/ENA primary metagenome ERZ772786 (study PRJEB29015, sample SAMEA2738025) | human oral metagenome | biome: human oral; feature: human-associated habitat; material: saliva | place: China | collected 2252 ...
GAGTAATACCTCGCTTCTGCTTATCGTTGAGCTGCGCGAATAGCTCAGGGTAACGCTCAGGAAGGTCAAAGTACTGGGCCATGAGTAGTTCTCCTTAGATATCGGTGGTGTATCGCGGGGTTATTCCAAATCTATCAGAATGACCCTACGGGTATTTTTCGGATAGATCAGTTACGTTTTCGCGCATGATGTACTGCAGCTTCAAGCAACTTGGCATGGCGTGATATGCTGCGCCTACCGCCTGCCCCTCTTCCCTTGAGGCGGAAATATGGATATACAGAAATCCGTGTTTCTGTATATCCATATTTCCGTTTTCCACAAGGCTCTTTAATCGTCGAGCTGATTGATGAACTCGAGCAACAGGTCAGTCATGGTCTTGCCAGTCATGGCTGCATGTGCCTTCAGGCGGGTGTGGGCGCTGGCCGGTAGATTAAGGGTCAGTCGCTTGATGGGCTCTTCTGCTTCCCCGCCGTTCTTAAACGCCTGCTCGAAGCTGGCACGGTTCTTTACGCTCTTCTCAGCGCCGGAGGGGATGGTGACATTGAGCTTCTTCTTTGCGGTTGCCATTAGGATTCCTTTTCAAGGCCGATGAGGGTGATGAGTTGAGCAGCGACGTCGTCGTATCCGGCGAGGTCGTCGGGGGTAAGGCCGTAGCTGGCGCGCACGGACTGCTTGGGGCGAATGGAGGTATCGAAGATAGTAATTCCGGATTCTTCGAGCAGTTCCTTGGTCTCACGGAAGAGAACGGTGCGCGGGTCTGCAGAGGTGAGCAGTACGGCTGCGGGCTTGCCTTCGGGAATGGAGGCAAGGGTGGAGAAGACGCGGGTGATGTCCAGGCCAGCGGGTGCTGCCGGAATGATGAGTGCGTCAGAGCGCTGAGCGATCGCGTTAAGAATGGATTCGTTCAGCGGGGGTGAGTCGATGAGGGTAACTTCGGCGGTGGTGCGGCGCTTCTTGAGCTGCGGCACGTTCACGGGTGAGACCTCAAACGGGAATTCACCGCCGTTTTCTTCTGCGGTGAATGCCCAGTCGGTTGCGGAACCTTGGGGGTCTGCGTCCCAGACTTCGACGCTGTAGCCTGCATTGGTGAGGGCGTGGGCGAGGTAGACGGTGCTGACAGTCTTGCCGACGCCGCCCTTGGCGTTGATGATGCCGATGATGGGGCTCATGGCTTCTCCAATCTGTTTCTCTGTATATACAGTTTAGCAGAAAAGCAGAAATCTGTATATGAAGATTTAGGTATTTCTGTACAGCATTACCCCTGGTCAAGACATAACTGAAGGGGCGAGTGAACCATCACGGTTCACTCGCCCCTTCAGTTATGTGCTAGGCATTAGAGGTCTTTCGGCGGACAGACCACACGCCGGCGGCACCGGTGAGGATCAGCATGAAACCGCCGATTGCGATTCCGCCAGTCTCAGCACTGACACCGGTGTATGCCAACTCGTCACGTGCGGGTGCCGTGGATTGAGCAGACGGAACAGATGCGGGGGATTTCGCATCTGCAGCAGACTGAGTTGATGAGCCCTTCTTACCCTTGGGTGTCTTGGCGCCTGGTGCTTGCGGGGCGATGCCTACCTCATCGTTACCGGTTACTGCGTGGTCTGCAGTATCTGAGGTGGACTCGCGGTCAGATGAGGTTGCGCGGGAGTGTGCCTGGGCGTCCTCGGGTGCGATGGGCACCTCGGTGCTGAAGACTTCTGAGTTATCGGGTGCCTCATTGTCTGCAGTATCTGCAGGTGCTTTCTGGCTCGGCTCAGGGGAGGGTGCGATGACGACTTCAACCTCGCCGGGGGTTTCAGTGACCTCGGGTGCCGGGGTGGAAGGCTCCGGTTCCGGTTCAATAACGGGTGCGGTGTCTTCAGTCGGCTGATGGTCGGCGGGGGTTTCGTCGCGTTCGCTACGTACCGGCTCGGGGTTGATGGGCACGTCAGTATTACCCGGTGTCTCAGGTTCGGGGGTGACAGGTTCAGGTTCCGGGTTGATGGGTACGTCGGTATTGCCCGGCGTTTCAGGCACCTCATGGGTCGGCTCAGGGGAGGGCGCGATGACGACCTCGACTTCACCAGGGGTGGGGGTTTCCTCGCGGGGTTCGGGGCGAGTTGGCTCCTGTGCAGGTGCCTCAGGTTCAGCGGGGGTTTCCGCTTCGGGGGTGGGGCCTTCTTGCGGGGTAGTATCAGCGGGTGCTTCTGCAGGCGCTTCCTGTGCTGGTTCCTTGGCGGGGGTTTCCGCTTCGGCGGGGGATTCAGTGACAGACTCGGGTGCGGTGGCAGGCTGGGTAGCTGCGTTACCGGCACCGTTCTTGGTGATGAGAGCAACGGTTAGGGAGCGGGTCTGGTCGCGGTTGGGGTGGCCGTTGTCACGGATGGTGATGGATCCGCTTTGGGTGGGCGTTTCTGCTGCGGTCGCTGCGGTGCAACTGATGGCGCCGGCTGCGGCGGCGAGGGTGAGGGAAGTGATGAGCGCCTTGCGGTTCACTTTTTACTCCTCTTAATTAAGGGTTGATAACGATGCTGTGCTGGTCGGGGCTGACGGTGACGCGGTGTCCGTCTGCTGTTGTGCCGATGACCGGGGTTTCGGTGGATGCAGTGTATCCGTTGGGGGTTGCGTCGCCGGTGGTTCCGTCACCGAATTCGAGGGTGAATCCTCCGGTGGGTCGGCTTGTGACCTTGGTGGGTACGGCTGGCAGGGCGTAGGATCCCTCGGTGCTGAGGTAATGAACCTGGGCTCCTGCGATGGCGATGGTGCCGGTGCCGTCAATCTTCACGCTGTCGGCTGCTCCGGTGATGACGATGGTGCGGCTGACACTGTCAGATTCTGGGGATTGGAGGGCGAGGACGTCTTGCCCGCTGGGGGTGTGCCAGAGGGTGATGACCTCGCCGGTGGCGGTTGCTCCTACCCAGCGGGTGAAGGTTGCTCCTTCGGCGGGGGTTGCTACGGGTCGTGCCGCGGTTTCGGTACCGTTGGCGGTGGCGGTGATGATGGTGCCGTTGCCGCGGGTGGATGCCCAGATGCCGCTGCCTTTGGAGGTGGCGATGAAGGCTGCACCTTCAGCGGGGGAGCGGTACCGTTCGGTGCCGTTGACGCTGATTTTTTGGACGCTACCGGGGGTGGGGTCGCTGCGGGAGATGATGACGGGTTCTCCAGCGCGGGTGATGATGGTTTGTGCCTTGGCGGTGATGGCATTGATGCTGGAGAATTTTCCGCCGGACCAGAGGAAGTAGCTGCCGGGTGCGGTGTAGAGGAATCCGTCACTGGTGGGGTGGATGGTCAGCCCAGCTGCTTCGATCTTGATTTTGGTGAGGTCGGTCTGGCTGACGAGGGTGCCTTTGGTGGCATCAACGACGTAGAGGGTGGATCCGTCCACGTAGGAGATGCGCTGTCCGTCGCCGCTGAGGGCGGCGGCGGTGTAGGTGCCGTTGTCGAGGGTGAGGGTGATTCCTGCCGGGGTGGTTGCTGTGGTGGTGGCGGGTTGGTTGAGGGCGTTGACGGTTGCGAGGGCTCCGCCGCCGAGGCCGAGTGCTAGGAGGGCTGCGGCGGGGATGAGGATTGCTTTGCGTCGCCAGATGGACGGTTTTTCAACTTCCTCGGTCACAGTTTGGAGGGTGGGTTCTCCTTCGGGGGTGAGGGTGTAGTAGCTGGTTTTGGTGCCTTCTTGGACGTGGATTTTGACGTCGCGGCCGAGGGTTTGGGCGAGGTGGGCGCAGTGGTTCCAGACGTGGGTGAGTGCGGCGTCGGTGGTGGTGTCTTGGAAGGTGCGGGGGTTGTGGTCTTGGATGGTGAGGGTGATGATGCCGTCGGTTTCGACGGTGGCGTCGATGCGGGGGTAGTCGAGAGCGTCCATAATTTTTACTTGCGGTTCTTGAGCTTGTTGTTGACGAAGGTGTTGTATCCCTGGGGTTCGAGGATGTGGGCCGCCTTCCATTTGTTGGGTCGGTCAGCGTTACGGTGTACTCGCACGTAGTATTCGGGGCTGATGCCGCCGTCGACCTTCACACGGACGGTGATCCAGTAGGGGTTATCGCCGCCGGGGATATCGGTGGTGGGGTCGTGGGTAATTTCTGCACCGGTAACGGTGCCTTTGAGAAGGTCAACGCGGAACTTGGAATCGTACTCGTTTTGGAGTTCGGGGTCGATGAGGGGGAAGAGCTCTGCAGACCATTCCTTATAGGGTTTGCCGCTCGTGTAAGCGGTAATAATTGCTTTCGCGGCGTCTACAGCTCGAGCACGATCCTCGTCAGTGATGGAGGTGAGCACAGCTTCACTGGAGGGCTGCTGGGGACCACCGCCAGCTCCTGCGAGGGGTGAGGGGTCAAGGCTGACCGTCGGGTTTGCGCTAGTGGGGCTTACCTCGGTGACGGTGGGGGTGTGGGTTGCGGTGCTGGGTGCAGGCGCGGGTGCAGTGGTAGTGCTGGGGGTATGGGTTGCGACGGGGGTTCCGGTGGGGGCGGCGTTGTCGGTGGATGCGGAGCAACCGGTAGCTAGCAGGGTGAGGGTTGCGGTGAGTGCGGTGGCTGCGGTGAGTTTGCGGGTCATGGGGGGGGTTCCTTTCTTAGTGGCCGGGGATGTAGAGGAATGCGCTGACGGCGCCGTTGGATACGGTGCGGGTGTAGTACTGGTGGTCTCGGGGGGCTGCCAATCCGTTGTATCCTTCTTCGACGAAGGTTCCGTCGTCGCGGACTTCCTTGACGACTGCGACGTGTCCGTAGACGGCGGATGCGCCGGATGCGCCGGGGGCGTAGTAGACAACGGCGCCGACCCGCGGCTCATTTCCGATTTCCCATCCCTGCCTAATCCAGTGTCCTCGCCAGACTTCGGCGTTGCCTGGGGAGTGGAATGTGATGTTGTCGGCGCTACCGCCGGTCTGTTGGGTGACGCGCCAGGCGGCGAAGGCTACGCATTCGCGGGGGAGTGCGTTGGTGGGGTCGGGGGTGCTGGGGCAGCTGGTGTAGGCGGCATCGCAGTGTGCCATGTGACCCCAGGGGTAGTCATCACCGGAGTTATCTGTATTTACAGAATTATGGTTTTCTGCATTTGAAGATTTCTGGTTCTTCTTGTCTTCCTTGCACTTGTCCTTGTCAGATGCCTTTTTAGCGTTTTTCTTCTCTGCCTGTGCTGGTGCGGAAGCACTGTCAGGGGTTGCCTTATTAGCGGCAACATTACTCAGGGAGGGCTGCTCGTGACCGGTCGGATAGTCAGGGATTCCAAGGTCCTTGATCAGGGTCTGGTACTGCTGCCAGTGGCTTTTGATGGCGGGGGAGTAGTTGTTGTTTTCGTCAGTGTTGTATCCACCGGAGCGCTTCATGACTGCACCAGGACCTGCGTTGTAGGCGCGGAGGACGTTGTCGATTTCGTCGCCTTCGACGCCTGCGTTGCGGAGGGTGATTTTGAGGTAGGACATGTAGCGGCCCATGGCGGGGATGGCGTCACGGGGGTTGAAGGGGTCGCCACCGTTTCCGAAGGATTCCCAGGTGCTGGGGATGAACTGGGCGAGTCCCTGTGCACCTGCGCTGGAGACGATGTTGGGGTCCCAGCCGGATTCTTGGTGGATGGTGGCTGCGATGAGGGAGATGGGGAAGCCGCTGATGCGGGATGCTTCCTGGAGTTCGGGTAAGTATTCCTTGATGGTGTCGCCGCGGTCGCCGATGCTGGTGACGGGGGCTGCGGCGGGGGCGGAGGCGTTTTGGTGACCATTGCCGCCGTTGCTACTGCTGGGGGTGCAGGCGTTTGCACCTGCTCCGCCGCCGATGACGAGGAGGAGTGAGAGGATGAGTCCGAAGACGAAGATGAAGGGTAGGGCTATCCCGAGGGCACTTTTTTGCATGGCTTTTTGGCTCCTGGTGTGTGGAGGAGTGTGTGGTTGGTGTGAGTGATGTTGTGTGCCCTGGGGTCACTCTGTATAGAGTGACCTCGTGTTTCAGTGTAGTGGATGAGATGCAGCTTTTAAAGCTGGTTGGTCACTGGGGGTGCAGCGCTCGGTGTGTATTTGTTATTGTAGTCGTACAAGTTAAAACCTGATGCCACTCTCTGCAGCTGTATAGCGCTGCTCATTATTTTGGTGAGTTCCTAGACCTACTGGTTTTCTAGGGGGACGACGGCTTCGGGGCTGCGGGGGGGGGAGCCTGAATGGCCGAAGCCGTGGAACTTGTCATGGGTATGAGGCGTGGTCCCAGTAGGGTAGCGCCTCATAACGCTTTAAGGGCGGACCTTTAGGGGTTCGCCTTTTTTGTTGTCTTGAGGGTGGGAATCCATCACCTCATGCAGATATGCAGAAATAAAGATATGCAGATACGGGTGGTATAATGGAGGGGCACTCAATCTAACTTAGGAGGGCATTATGGATGCCGGTATGTATTATGTAGCTCAGGCTTTTGCGGATGCTACGCCGGAAGAGTCACTGAAGTTCGTTGAGGCTGGCATGAACCTCGCCGGGCACGTCGTCACCGACCCTCACCTCCAGGAGCTCCTACGCCAGTGCGCATACGGTGAGATTTCTCCTGAGGAATGCAAAGCAGCAGGAATGCGTCATATCCTGAGTCATGCGTAATGGCGAAGCATTACGAGTGGGGCGACTACTATATTCCCGGAACGCGCGTCCTCCGAAATCTTTTTACCAGCCCCGGAAAACCGTATGGTGAAACTGACCCCGCTATACTCAAGCAGCTCGAAGAGTTTACGGTGTCTATGCGTATGGGTACGCTCGCTCGGCAGCCTATCCGCGGTAATTTTGATTTTGCTCATATGAAAGCGATTCATAAATTTCTTTTCCAGGATGTGTATGAGTGGGCTGGTCAGGAGCGTACCGCCCCCAGTTTTTGGGATTCACGTATGAGCAAGGATGGTCATAGGTATTTCCCGGCGGGTGAGCCGATGCTGGAGCAGGCCAATCGGCTCTACCGCGGGTTAGCGGCTAAGAACTACCTGGCGGGTCTTTCTTGTGAGGAGTTTGTACGTGAGTATGCCGAGCTGTGGAATGAGATTAATGTAGTACATGCATTCCGTGAGGGGAATACCCGTAGCCAGTTTGTGTTTTTTATTCAGCTTGCTGAGCATGCTGGGTATCAGCTGGATGCTGATGCTTTTGCGGTGGGTGAGCCTTTGCGTGATGAGTTCGTGGAGGCGCGTTTTGAGGGTCAGGATACTGGGCGGAGTGATCGTTTAGCTGAGGTTCTGAGTAAGGCGATTAAACCGTTGCCTCCTATTGCTCGAGATGAGCCAAAGGGTTCTGGCATTATTTTGGACAAGGATTCTGCTACGTCTTTGGGTGTGGATGTAATGAGTATTGTCCCGACTGTCGATGGTGACGCGGGTTAATGGTGTATGAGAGGGGTGAGTCTCCGGGAGGAGGCTCACCCCTCTGCTCATCCCCGCTCGCGCGGGGAACATGCAGCCAGAGCGAAGACGATCCACGCAATCCAGGGTTCATCCCCGCTCGCGCGGGGAACATTGCGGTAGCGAGCATTGTCGCTCCTCCTCGTGGGGCTCATCCCCGCTCGCGCGGGGAACACGCAGAAGAACGCCGACCCGAACCACTACACAAGGGCTCATCCCCGCTCGCGTGGGGAACACCTCGAAATGGGCATTACCAAGACAGGCGGCGCGGGCTCATCCCCGCTCGCGCGGGGAACACTTCCCCGCTGGGGCATCGGCATTATCGCCGGTGGGCTCATCCCCGCTCGCGCGGGGAACACATATCCGTGGATCGGTAGGTCCCAGAAGGCACCGGCTCATCCCCGCTCGCGCGGGGAACACGCAGCGTTTTCACGTCTCCGGTCGCGGCACTCCGGCTCATCCCCGCTCGCGCGGGGAACACTCGGTCGGTCGGTCGCGAGGCTCCGGGCATTACGGCTCATCCCCGCTCGCGCGGGGAACACTAACCCGGGTTTAGGGTGGGACAATCGCCCGCGGGCTCATCCCCGCTCGCGCGGGGAACACTTGTGGAAGGCTGGCGCGCACTCGATGCCGACGGGCTCATCCCCGCTCGCGCGGGGAACACCCTTGCTGACAAGGCCCGACACCCCACCGAAGAGCAAAAAATATTCAGTTTCCACACGTATATAAGGGGATGAGTAGACGACTACTCACCTACGGTGACCCTCTACCACTGGCTGCGGTCATGGTCTCTCCTCCTCTCCAGCGCAAAAATTTCAAGATACAGAAATACAGATTTCTATATTTCTGTATTTCACCCCCGCGTATCCGGGGGGGGGGTATTTATCTCAAGGTTAGGGGGAACCCCTGACAAGATAAGAGGGTATTTTTGCGCGTGCAGGAAATATTTTTATGTGATGTGCATCATGTGGATAACTTGGGTTTAGGGTGGGACGTTTAGCCGCGATAGTGGGATGAAAGGTGTACACCTCTGGGATAAACTCTGTACGCTTCTGGGATGATTTGTGTACGCAAGTGGGATGACTTGTACACACCTCCGGGATGACTTGTGTACACCTACCCTGTAAAAATATCCCCGAATTCCTTGAAATCATTGGGGAAAAATCGGTGTTCAAATTTTCCCCCTATAAGTTAACCTATATGACTCCTATCGTCGTCAGACGCGTGCGTGCGCGTGAGGGCTGTGGATATCTCGGCAGCCCTGACGATTAGTGACTGATGACGACGATGACAAAAAATCACAATCCTGCTTGACAGGCTGTCTGTCCAGGGTCTAGGGTGATTGCAGATACAAAAATGGCCCCGCGACGCTCGCAACGTCCGGGACCGTGGCAACACCTACAAACCTAGGCATCGCAATGAACAACTTTAGCGTACCCGCGCACCCTCAGTCCACCCGGACCACACCCGCCAGCACCGACGCTGGCATGACTCTCAGCGACATCCTCGCTGACCACACCGCCCCCACTGGCGGCACTCTCCAGCAGCCCCACAGCACCGGGCCGCTAGCCATCGACAGCTACCTCACCAGCACCTACCCCTGGATTTTCGTTAACTACTCGTTGCCGCTGCGTGCTACCTCAGAGACCATGTGGGAACGTACCGACGGTGATGTCACCGTCATCCTCGCCGCCACACCCTACGAGGACGCTGACGGCACCACCCAGTACCATCTGCCCTCCGGGCGTATCGCCCGCGAGGTCATCATGTACCTGGTCACCTCCGCCATGATGAGCGGATCCCCTACCATCGAAATCTCTCGCACCTGGCGCGGATTCCTCCGCGACATGGGTGTACCCTACAGCTCCGCCAACCGCCGCGCGGTAGAGCGCCAGCTACGCGCCATCCTCAACATGAGCGTACGCGTCTCTCACCGTACTGCGAGTACCTCCGGCACCAACCTGTCCTCTCGCGCATGCTTGGTTGGCTCCGGCGAGGACTTGGTTTTTGACCGTGACGGCGTCCTCGATGATTCCTACCGTAGCGTCGTCATCCTTTCTGATGAATTTTTTGACCGTATTGCGGCTGCGCCCTCCCCAGTCCACGGCACCATGCGTGTACTCCGGGATTCCTGGCGTCAGATTGTCACCGAAAATCCCCACCAGGCTCTGGCTGGTGACGTGTACCTGTGGCTGGCGGGCCGTATGAGCCGTGTCCGCCGCGAGGTACGGATCCCCTGGGCGGACCTCGCCGCTCAGTTCGGTAGCAGCATGAGCAATGAGCGCCGCTGGCGCCAGCAATTCCGCTCCGCTCTGTCAGTGGCCACTAGGGCGTATTTTGCGCCCCTGGGTGAGGGTTTTGACTCGGCTGTCTATGTCGGTGAGTATGACCTGGGCTCTCGTAATCATCCTGGTGGTCTGCGTCTGGCGCCGGTGAGTGCTGAGCATCGTAAGCTGCTCGGCTGGGGTGCTCGCCGTAGCCGCCGCACTAGCTCTCGTCCTGCCCCTGCACGTCAGAAATCGCAGCCTTCTGCCTCGGCGGCTTCTGCCCCTGAGATGGTCTCTATCCCCGCTCATGCGGGTGTGGACATCACTGAGCTACGTGCAGCACTAGATACCGCTGGTTTGCCCACGGGCACCGTCTCAGACGGTACTCTACGGGCTGCTATCGACACGGTCCTCAGCCGTGTCTCCTCCGTCGGTAATGCTCAGGCTCTAGTGACCACCGCGATTATGCGTGAGCCTGCTCTGCTGACCGGCACTGCGACTCCGGTAGCACCTGCACAGGCTCCTACCGCTCCTGCTGCGCCTAGTCAGGGTGCGGCTCCTCTGATCTCGGGCCGTCCCGTCCTGCCTGTGGCGCCGTGCCCTGTCCATGGGCAGGACGTGACCGGTCTGGTCTGCCGTGACTGTGCGGTCGAGCTGAAGTCTGCTGATACTGACTCGACTCTGGCTGAGTCGTGCTGGCGTGCTGTGCGTGCCCGCCTGACTGAGCTGTCCCGCCTGGATGGTGTGGACACTAGTGGTGAGTGGGTCCGCTACTCGTCGCTAGCTGCGGCGCATGGTGTCGACGCATGAGGCTCTATACGTTGGACTGGTGACAATGCCTAGCGCGTGCGTCAGGTACGTGTGCTATGGTAATCGCTGATACCGGTAATAAATTTTTGCCCCCGACGCTGGGGGTTACACACACTACAACCACAAGGAGGCGCGAGATGCTCGCTGCTGCTAATGCTTTTTTCCTGAATGCCGCTATTTTGGCTGGTCCTGTTAACCCGGGTGCCGGTGAGCCGCCCCCCGGCTCTGACGGCGTGACCACCATCGTTCGCTGGATTGCGTGGATCGTCTTCGCCCTGGCGGTGATCGGCGTGCTGGTGACTGCCGGCGCAATGATGATTAACAACCGCCGCGGTCAGGGCGGCGAGCACGCTGCCAGCCTTGGTTGGGTGTTTGGCGGCTGTATCCTGGCGTCCGCAGCTAGCGGCCTCGTCGGCATGTTCATGGGTTAAAAGCCCGGCACGGGGTGCATAATATGCGCCCCGTGGCCCATTTAACCCACCAAAAATTTTAGGAAGCTCGTCTCTAGAGCTTCTGATAACCCCCTCACTATCACTCACTCAAGCTCTCCCTCAGACTGGGGTAGGGCTATCTGGTGTACCCCGATATTCGGGGTTTAGAGACATGGAGAGACATCATGGAGAAAAAGTCTTCTGGCGTGACCATTCCCCGCTGGGCTATCGGTGCTATTGCTGGTGTTGGTGTGCTGCTGGTGCTGCTGGTGATTGTGCTGATTCCGCGTGGCGGCTCGGGCTCGTCGGCTTCGGGCGGTTCCGGTGCTTCTGCGGGTGCTGAGCAGCATCTGAGCCGTGCTACCTCGTCGGTGGCGGCTGGCTCGTGTGGTGCTGGTGCGTCGGATGATGATTCGGTGATGGATGCTGCCCCGAAGGGAACTTCCTGGGTGACGACTGACGCCGGCTGGACTGGCCCTGTCTCGAAGACTGCCGGTCCCATTGCAAACTCACCGATCCGTAGCTGCTTTGAGCACTCTGCGGAGGGCGCTCTCTACGCAGCTGCTTGGGCAGCAATTGAGATTAACGAGGCGCCGGAGGCGTACATGCCGACTGTAATCGGTCCGGGTGCAGAAAACATTCGCGAGAACCGTTTGAGCGACAAGAAAACCCGCACTGTGGTTCGTATTGTTGGATACCGTTATGTCTCCTACACTCCTGAGCGTGCCACCGTGCGCCTGCTCTTCCAGATTCCCTCTGGCACCTACCGATCGCTAGACTTTGTGATGGAATGGCATGATGGTGACTGGCGCTATTGGGCTCCTACGAGTATCCCCGGATTCACCAATGTAGATGACACCAGCCAGTTCATTACCTGGGGCTCCTAATGGCCGGTAAGGACGACGTTAATGCTAACTGCAGTGCCATTGATATCGCGTGTACGACCTCAGAAGGCTTTCTTAACACGCTCTACCACGGCATCCTGGACGCCATCGGTGAGACAGCCAAGGGCCTAGGCTCCTTCTGGGTGCACACCCCATCTGTCCCCCTGACAGGCCCCGACAATGCCGTGACCTTCATGCGCGACACCACGCTTTGGTACGTCGGTGTGCTCATGATGATTAGCGTCTTCTATGCTGCAGGACAGATGATATGGACCCGCAAGGGCCAGCCACTCACAGACCTACTCGCGTCACTGCTGAAATACATTTTGGCCAGCGCCGCCAGCGTCTCAGCCATCACCATGCTCCTCCACGCCGGCGATGAATTCTCGGCGTGGGTCATTGACCAGTCGACCGGTTCCGAATTTGGTGCTGCCCTGGCAGGTCTTATGGCTCTCGCGGCGTTCGCTAACGTGACCATTGGGCCCGGCCTGGCCATCTTCATTATCGTGGTCGGCATCATCGCCATCCTCATCTCGGTCATCCAGATTGGTCTGCTGATTATCCGCTCGGCTATGGCTATCATCCTCGTCGGTACCCTACCTCTGGCTTACTCAGCCACTAATACTCAATGGGGTAAGCAATGGTCACAGAAGCACACAGCATGGCTCATTGCGTTCATCGCTTATAAGCCCGTGGCCTCGCTAATCTACGCGGCTGCATTCAAGATTTTCGGCACCTTTGGTAAGACCGATGGTGACCTTGGCCAGCGCATCGTGTACTTCTGCTCCGGTATTGTGCTGATGGTCGCGTCCCTGGTGGCTCTGCCTGCCATGATGCGTCTCATTGTGCCCGCAGTCGGTGCCGCCTCAGCAGGCGGTGCGATGTTTGCTGGTGCTGCTGTTGGTAGTGCGGCATCTGGTGCTGTGAACTTTGGCTCGCGTATGTCTGGTCGCGGTGGCGGCGGTGCAGGTGGTGGAGCTGCTGGTGCAGGTGCGTCTGGCGCTGGTGGTGGTGGCGCCGCTACTGGCGCGGCTGCTGCTAAGGGTGCAGGTGCGGCCGCTGCTGGTGCTGCTACCGGTGGAGCTGGCCTGGCTCTAATGGTGGCTGGTGCAGCCGCGAAGAAGGGCAAGGAGGGCGCTCATGCTCTGCAGTCAGCAGTGCATGATGCTGCTGGTGAGCAGGCACCTTCGGCACCCAGCGAATCTAAGGGCGGGGGCGGTGTGCTACCGCCGATTCGTGGGTTCCGCGGCCGTGGTTCTGGCTCCCGTCCGCCTGCTCCTTCGCATGGTGATAGTGGCTCGGCTCCTCGCCCGATTGAGCATAAGAAGCAGGGGAAGGGATAGTCGATGGCGCTTAATACCGATTACACAGAGCCTACGTATGGCAACTGGAGGCTGCCGCAGCGTGCCGGTATCGGTCGGCTCTCCGGTTTGGCGACGGCCCTGCTGTTTGTCACTATCATCATCACTATCTTCGTCATGCGTCTGGCCGGTATTATCCCCGGCCTCATCATTGGCGTAATCCTCGCGCTGTTCTTGGGGTCCTTTGCCCTGAAGGACAAGCACGGTATGACCTTGATGGAGCGCCTCTCTGAAAGGCTTATTTTCATGCTCGCTCGCTTCCGCAAGCTCAACATTTTCCGTTCGGGACCGCTCGGTGCTACCCCTAGCTCTGAGTTCCGCCTGCCCGGTGTGGCTTCCTCTGCAGTCACCTATGAGGGTACCGATAGTGTGGGTCGCCCCTTCGCGCTGATCCACATGCCTGCCGTTAGCATCTACTCCGTCTCGATGGCGGTTGAGCCCGACGGCGCAGCCATGGTCGACCAGGCTGACGTAGATCAGTGGGTCGCTAACTGGGGCGGCTTCTTGGCTGAGCTGGGCCGTGAGGTCGGCCTGGTGGGTGCCTCGGTGACCGTGGAGACTTCCCCCGGTTCCGGTATTCGTCTGCGTCGTGAGATTGAGTCGTCCATGTCTGATACGGCGTCGCCGATTGCGTCGCAGATGCTGGCTGAGGCGGCTCAGACTTACCCTAGCGGTGTGTCTGAGACGCGGGCGTGGGTGACTCTGAGCTTCTCCGCTGCGGCTCGTGCGGGTATGCGTCGCCGTACCCCGGATGAGATGCTCCGTGACCTCTCCTCCAAGGTTGTCTTCTGGTGCTCGCACCTGGAAGCGACCGGTGCTGGTACTGCGACCCCGATGGTGGCCGGTGAGATTGGTCAGATCGTGCGTACTGCGTATGACCCTGCAGTAGGTCGCTTGCTGGACCAGGCGGCTTATGCTGGTGAGCGCGTCGAGATTGACCTGTCCTCTGCTGGCCCGAGTACCGCGGTGGTTGAGTGGAGCCATTACCGTCATGATTCGGGTGTGTCCGTGTGCTGGACGATGAGTGAGGCTCCGCGAGGTGCGGTTTTCTCGAATGTGTTTGCGCGTCTTTTGGAGCCGCACGCAATGATTGGTCGTAAGCGTGTGACGATGCTGTATCGTCCGGTGGATTCGGCGTTGACTGCAGCGATGGTTGAGCAGGATCAGAATACTGCTCGTACCCGTTTAACCTCGACTCGTAACGGGTCGGCTCGCCTGTCTGCTGAGCTGGATGCAGCGAATGCGACGGCAGCTGATGAGGCTCGTGGTGCTGGTCTGACCTATGTGGGTCTGGCTGTGTGTGCGACGGTTGAGGATCCTGCAGAGATGGTGGATGCTGTGGCTGTGGTGGAGCAGGAGCTCGCTCCGTCGAGTCGTATCATGCTGCGCCGTGCGTGGGGTGCTCATGATGCGGTGTTTGCTGCGACGTTGCCGTTGGGTGTGGTGTTGGGTCGCCACACGGTTCTGCCGGAGTCGGTGAAGTCGGCGCTGTAAGCCCTGTGATATTGCGTAGACCTGGGGATTTGTTGGTGCAGATTCCCAGGTCTCTGCAAATCGGTATTTCTGCATATCTGCTTTTCTGTCTTTCTGTATGGAGGTTTTGATGAGTCGTCGTCGAGTCGTCACCTATAACGCCGCCGAGGCTGACCAGCCTGAAGCCCCGAGCCGACCTGGCCTATTCTCGTCTATCAAGTCGATTTTCGTCCCGCCTGCTGATGCGCAGTCGGGGACTTATGGTCGCGTCCGCGGGTATATGATTCCTGGTGGCGGTGCCTCGCATCTGTTTGAGTCTCCTCGTGAGTGGCGTGGTTCGACTCGTCAGGTGTGCGGTCTGTGGCCGTTTGCGGCAGGCTCGTCCACCCCGTTCTCTGGCGCCCCCATGGGTATTGATATTGATACGAATGCGCCGGTCGGTTGTGACCCGATTGCGTGGTTTGTGGACGGCATTATCAATAACCCGTCCGTCTTCATCTTGGGTCTTCCGGGCTACGGTAAGTCGACGTTCGTCCGTCATATGCTGCTGGGTATGAATGGCCGCGGCATCATCCCCCTGATTCCTGGTGACCTCAAGCCCGACTATGTGGACGAGGTGCAAGCGATGGGCGGCCAGGTCATTCAGCTGGCCCCCGGTCGTGGTCACCTGAACATTCTGGACCCGGGCGAGTTGAGCTCTATTGCTGCTTCTCTTCCCCCGAAGACCCGTGAGCGTCTGATGGTGGATGCTCATTCGCGTAAGCTGCAGATGCTGTCCGCGCTGATTTCGATTCTGCGTAAGGGTCATATCACCCCGCATGAGGAGACGATTCTGGATGCTGCTCTGACGTATCTGGAAGAGCATCATGAGGGTGTTCCCGTGGTGCAGGATCTGCTGGATGTGATTGTGGCTCGCCCGCAGGCTCTGCAGGATGTGGCGCTGGACCGCGGCGATGAGGGCCGTTATAGGGACGCGACGGATGCGCTGGTGTCCTCGTTGATGTCTTTGAATGGACAGGGACGCTTCGGTGACATGTTCTCCAAGCCCACCACGGCACGTTTGGCGATGGACCGCCCGGCGGTGTTCGACATTAGCCAGATTTCTGACATTCACCGTGACGTGCAGGCTGCTGCACTTTTGGCGTGCTGGTCTACGACGTTTGCGTCGGTGGAAATTGCGCACACGCTGGCTGATGAGGGCCTGGCGCCGCGCCGTAACTATTTCGTGGTCCTCGATGAGCTTTGGCGTGCGTTGCGTGCTGGTGCGGATATGGTGGACCGTATTGACTCGCTGACTCGTCTGAATCGTCGTGATGGTGTGGGTCAGGCGATGATTACGCACACGATGAGTGACTTGGATGCTTTGGCTACTGAGTCTGAGCGTGAGAAGGCGCGTGGTTTTGTGGAGCGTAGTGGTCTGGTGATTACTGGTGCGTTGCCTCAGTCTGAGATGGCGAAGCTACGTCGTGTGATGCCTCTGAGTCAGGCGGAGGCTGCGCGTTTGGTGTCTTGGGCTGATCCTGGTTCGTGGTCGCGTATTGCTCAGAACCGTTCGGCGCATGGTGCGCCTCGTCAGGCGCCCGGTGTTGGTAAGTTCATGGTGAAGGTGGGTGGACGCCCGGGTATTAGTGTGATGGTGCGTCTGACTCAGGTTGAAATTGATATGAACAACACTAACAAGAGGTGGGGTAATGCTGATGGGTCTGTGCATGTGGCTAGTGGTAATGAGGTCACGAATGCGCTGGTTGGTTTGTCTTCTGCTGGCGCTGAATCGTACGGAAATGCAGAAATGCAGGAATCTGCATATGAAGGTTTCGGTATTTCTGTGCATGATTCTGGCTTGTCAGAAGCGTATGAGCCGCCAGTCTCTGAGCAGCCGCCGGTACGTTTCTCCTCAACGAACCCGGCACCGGCACCCACCCCGCAGAGCGATCAGCCTCTAGACGAGTCTGCACACCTCGTCCCCAGCCCGGAAGGATACGGCTATGAGTACTCCGCATAAGCGCGGCTTCAACACTGAAGCGTTCGTCATCTGGGGCATTATCGCCCTCATCCTGGTCGCCGGCATGATCTTCTACTCCGGCTATGCGGTCGGTGCCGCCCTGACCGGCCAGAGCATTACCGTGTGGAACCCGGTGGCTGCCATTATCGGCGTGATTCGTGGAACCGCGCCCTGGTCTATGGCTTCCACGGTGGTCTCTATCGTGGTAGCTGTTCTGCTGCTGGGTGGTGCGGTAGGCATTTGGTGGCGCAAGCTGGCGAACAGCACCCCGTCAACGCGTGTGGATAAGGCCGGGTCCATGATGGGCTCTGGCGCTGATATTGCGTTCATGCGTGAGAAGGCGGCGTTGAATGATGCCCGCCGTCTGGGTGTGGATTCGCCGGGTCTTCCGATTGCCAAGACCCTCTCAGGTCAGATGCTTTATTCCGGTTGGGAGAACGTGTGCGTGGACATTTGGGGTCCGCGTACCGGTAAGACTACCTCGCGTGCTATCCCTGGCATTTTGGCTGCCCCTGGTGCGGTGCTGGTCACCTCAAATAAGCGTGATGTGGTGGATGCTACCCGTGGTGTGCGTGAGCAGGTCGGTGATGTGTGGATTTTTGACCCGCAGGCTGTGGCTGCTCATCCGGCAACCTGGTGGTGGAACCCGCTCAGCTATGTGACCGATGAGGTGAAGGCGCAGAATCTGGCGGAGCATTTCGCTTCTGGTTCGCGTGAGGAAGGCGCCCGCACGGATGCGTTCTTTGACTCTGCCGCGAAGGATCTGTTGGCGGCGTTCTTGCTGGCGGCTGCTAAGGATGGTCAGCCCATTACCCGTGTTTATCGTTGGCTGACTCGTGAGACTGATGATGAGGCGGTCGGAATCCTCAAGGATGCCGGTTACCCGCAGATTGCGCAGAACGTTGACGGTATTATCTCTGCTCCTGATAAGCAGCGTGGTGGCGTGTTCGGTGTGGCTCGTCAGATGGCGAACTGCTTGACGTCGGCGGCTGTGCTTAAGTGGGTGACCCCTCCGGAAGAGGGCGAGAAGCGCGAAGAGTTTAATGCCCGTGACTTTGTGCGTGGTCGTAATACTCTGTTCCTTTTGTCGAAGGAGGGCGCTGGTACTGCTGGCCCGCTGGTGACTGCTTTGACGGTTGCGGTGGTTGAGGCTGCTGAAGAGCTGGCGGTCGCGCTGGGTGGACGTTTGCGTTTGCCGATGGTGGCGATGCTGGATGAGGCTGCGAACGTGTGCCGTTGGAAGGAACTTCCGAATCTTTACTCGCATTACGGAAGCCGCGGTATCGTGATCTGCACGATTCTGCAGTCCTGGTCTCAGGGCGTGGTCGTCTGGGGTCGTGAGGGTATGCGTAAGCTCTGGAGTGCTGCGAACATCAAGGTCTACGGTGGCGGTGTCTCTGAGACTGAGTTCCTGGGCGAGTTGAGCCAGCTGATTGGTGATTACGTCTACTCGAACGTTTCGGTCTCGAGTAGCCGCCAGTCGGGCTCGTCCCGTAGCGTCGATAATGACCGTAAGGACAAGATCCTGGACGTGTCTGACTTGGCGGCGCTGCCTCGTGGCCGTGCGGTGGTCTTTGCATCCGGTGCGCCCGCGACGATGGTTCAGACGATTCCGTGGTACACCGGCCCGGATGCTGCAGCGGTGAAGGCGTCACTGGCGAAGTATGACCCGGCACAGCAGTTGGCGAATGGAGGTGCGTAATCCATGAGTGAGAACGTTGACGCTCAGCAGGAGCAGGGTCCTGCAACGATTTTCCCGAATGCGGGCGAGTTCGTACATTCCTGGTTGCTGCAGGTGATGAACCGTAAGGTCAATAGCAGGGACACGTTCTGGTGTGCCCAGTGGTGGAAGCACCCGGAGGCTGTGTGCCGTTTGACGGCGTTGTGGCTTTCGTGGGAGGCTGCCCGTGAGGACCCGACGGGTCTTTCGGCGTGGTGGCGTGACCACATGGATTACCACATGTCGGTGTTGATGTCCTCGACTGGTCCGTTCCGCTATTGTGAGGACGGGGAGCATAACGCGTCGCGGTATGCCCGTGAGGCGTTCCCGGTTCAGGATCCGCCGCGGGGAGTCTTTGACTTGCTGAGTTAACTGATAGAGGTGGCTCACGACAGTTTGTCGTGAGCCACCTCTTCATTGTTCGTATTCTCTTTGGGCTAGAGTTCGACTCCGCCGTGGGACTGGTTTATCTGCGGGCGGTGTACTTGCTGCTGTGCAGCCGCCTGCTGAATTTGCTTCGGCTTAACAGGGGTTTTTGTTTCTGTTCCCTTCCTGAGAGCGGCGAAGAATTCGAGGAACTTCTGAGTTTTAGAATCCATCTGCTCAGAAGAGGTAGCTACCTCAGCGTCAAATTTTTCGGCTTGTCCTTCGGTGAGGTAGCCTCGGCCGACGGCAAGTTCGAACTCCTTTTCGGTGGACAGGGGCGTTTCCATGGCCTCATTTTTTGCATTGCGGTAGGCAATATTTTTACGATCGGACTTTTTGTCGGGACCTGCCCAGACGGGGGTGCCGTTGGCTTCGGCGGCACGGTAGGTGGCTTCAATTTCGGTACGGGTGCCCGGTGTTCCTGCTTCACGGTAGGCGCCTTCATCATATAGCTTCATTCGGGGTGAAGGCTGGTTGAGGGGCCGAATATTAAGGGTCTTAAGCTCGGTTCGTACGTGTGAGTCGAGGAAGCGTGCCTTGATTTTAGCGTTATCTAGCCATGAAAGATTAGTTTCATTGACAAGATGGCGGGAAGCCCATGCGAGAAGATCCGCAGCCCAGAGGAGTGGCTCGTCCGTGGGGTGAGCAAAAATTTTGGTAATGGGCGGGATAATGCCCGCTTTTTCGAGCCGGTTGAGAGTATCTATATCTTTTTGGTTATCCTCTTTACCTATTTGGTTATCATCTTTACCGTCTTGTTTCTCGTCTCTAACTTTTTCGAAGACAAAGGTTGTAGTGGGCGGGTCGGCATGGGTGAGGTGCGTAGTGATAGCGGTGATAGCTTCAGCTCGGGCAGCATCACGAAGTCTTTGCCGCTCATCAGGGTCATCAGTATAGGGGATATTAAAATTGAGCGTGACAATGTTCTGCCCGTCCTTGGTATTGCGGCCAAGAGTGTTAAGCATTGGGCGAATATTTCTGCGGAGATGCCAGGGGGAATATTTACGGGAAGGGTTCTCGGGGTCGGCGTTTGGATTGGGGTCTTTTTCTAGACCTCGATCATTGAAAGCGTCAGTGGTGTGCCAGTAATTGATACCTCCGAGGGTGGCGGGGAGGTCTTCGCGGAACTTGGCGATGTCGTCGGCTTCGACGACGACGGCTGCGATGGAGTAGTAGCCGGGGCGTAGGATACCAGTTTTTTTATCGTAGGATGGGTCAACAAAGGTTTCGTCAATGAAAGCAATGCGTTCTGCATCAGAATGTTCTTGTAATTGTTGAAAGTAGTCGTTCTTACGTCCAAGAGCTTCGATGAACTTGCTCATTAGTGGGTTTTTAGCCATTAGATAGGACCTTCCGGAAGTTCAGTGTCTATGTTATAATAGTATTGCATCAAAAACTTGAAACTGGCTCCATAGCATACGCTTTGGACCTGGCCGGATG
>ERZ772786.318-NODE-318-length-19821-cov-9.593949_pt1 | contig 19821 bp, 11 predicted proteins | sample MGYA00511473_ERZ772786 | MGnify/ENA primary metagenome ERZ772786 (study PRJEB29015, sample SAMEA2738025) | human oral metagenome | biome: human oral; feature: human-associated habitat; material: saliva | place: China | collected 2252 ...
GCGTGAGCGATGAGGAGTACCAGCAGCTGCTCCGCCAGGCGCACGCCCTGGTGACCGCCTCCCGCGAGGAGGGTTACGGCCTGCCCGTGGTCGAGGCGCAGGCTGCCGGCTGCCCCGCGGTGATTAGTGACATCCCGATTTTCCGTGAGATTGCCCCGCACGCCGTGTTCGCGCCGGTTGACGGTGCCCCGGAGGCGCACGCCGCCGACTGGGTGAAGGCGATTCGCTCCCTGGAGGACACCGCCGTTCGCGAGCGCGTGATTATTGACGGCCTGTCGGATGTGCGCCGCTACTCCTGGCGAGACTCAGCACTCAAACTGCTGAAGGTCGTGCGCGGGCTCTAAAGCGCAGACTCTAAAGCCTGCGTGGCGTATGCAACGCGGCGCTAAATTACGGCGTTAGGCACAGTACGGCGCTAGATACAGAAATGCCGCCGCACTCCCCCGGTTCTCGGGAGGGTGCGGCGGCATTCTCGCATTCAATTCGTGCGCACTGGGCGGCGTATGCGGCGCACAGCAACGATGCACAGTGGCGGCCGAGGCTACACCTTCCGGAAGCGCCCTCAGGGTGCCCGAAGCGAAGCGAGGGCGGGTTCCCTGCGTAGGCGCGGAGGAAGTGTGTAGCGAACCGCCACGGAATCACACCGAAGCAAAAATCCTTATACGTAAGCTCCGCGGGCTGCTTCCTTCGCAGCCAGCTCATCCGCGTGACCGTACGCGTAGAAAATCTTCGCGTCATCCAGCTCAGCAAAACGAGCCAGGTAACGGCACACCGCGCCACGCTGAGCCTTCGTCATCGAGGACAGCAGAACAGGATCCGGGTGAGTAATGCCGTTATCGCGGCTCGGTGCCGATTCGCCAAATTCCGGCTCGTAATCATAGGCAATATTGGTGAAACTCATCGGTGAGTACCTTTCCTTGGGGCGTTTCTGAGTGGAGCGCCGCAACAATGCAGGCACTGCCGGAGGTAACACCGCGAAAAGAACCTACGGAGATCACAGGAAGTCTCTTCGCAGTAGTGGTCGTGATACCTCTAAACTACCCAAGAGCCAATCAATGTTCAAGAACCATCAGGGAACGCCCCGATAGTGGACACATCCCCGGTAGTCAAGAAGAAATCAGAGGCACCATAGCGGCACTGACCGCCACGTTCCCGACCGAGCTATAACCGCCCGGAAGCCAGCACAGAAAGCAGAAATGCTGCCACACTCACGAGAAGTGCAGCAGCATTTCTAAAAACTAACGATGCGGGCTACGCCATAGTTGCGTAGAGACCGCGCTCGGCATCCTTACGAGCCAGCTCATAAGCGTGACCGTACGCGTAGAAAATCTTTGCGTCATCCAGCTCAGCGAAACGTGCCAGGTAACGGCACACAGCGCCTCGCTCTGCGCTGGTCATATCGGAAAGCAACACGGGGTCCGGGTGAGTGACGCCCATATTGTGTACGACAGTAGAACCGCCGCATGCAGGTTCATATGCGGTGGTGATAATAGTCTGAGTCACCAGTATTCATCTTTCGTTGGTGCGCACGGTTGTGAAGCGTGCGCGAAGTTGAGTGATAGATACCGCCAACACCACCCCGACAAGCGCCGAAATAGTATCCGCAGTGCTGAATATATTACCGTGGATACGGAGACTACGCTAATTAGGGGCACCTAGAGCTACCATCAGCCACTAGATGCACAAAGGTGCATAAAATGGCGGATGTGCGCCACACCGAGCGAGACTAATCTACACCCCGTTCGCCTGTGCCGTACTGGTCCGGGATGCATAAGTTTGAGACGCACCCTTCTCCCCTGCGCTCGCCACGGCTTCATCTTCGTCATCGTCCTCGTCACCATCAAGACCCAGAAGAGCCGTCACCATCGGCAGAGGATTGAACTCACCCAGCCGACCCGTACGGTCCACCTTGCGCATCATGAACGCACGCTGCAAACGCCGCTGAGTCCACGGCGAGAGCACCAACATCAGCAGCGCCTCCACCACAAAAATGCCGACCAGAACCCACAGCAGTAGATCCGAAGAACCCGCCTGCTCACGCAACCACTGAGCATCCGCCACCAAACGATCGATGCCCTCCGAATGCAGACGCGAGGTATCAAGCCCCGTCAATGCGGACAGGCTCACCGGCGACGCCACACTCAGCAACACCGACAGCATCAGCAGAAGCACCGCATACAGCCCGTAATGCATGGTGCGCATCAGCTTCTTCACGCGCGCAAAACCGTGGTTCAGTTCCGCACCAATATCGGTGAAAGCCGCCGCCTTCTGCGCCTGCTCACCCGCCGGCATCATGTGCGGCACCAGGCGGTGTGAAAGCATCAACGGCACCGGCGAACACGCATCAAAATACTGCATGTGACTATTCACCGACGGGCCCGGCAGGGTCACAAACGTAACATCCACACCGGCGGGCTGAGTAATATTCGACCTGCCGATGCTGTCTCCACGAGCGGAAATCTCGCACCGGTCAGCCACATCAAGCTCCTGCAGCATCGGCGCATAGGCGCGCACATACAGGTGGCAGGCGCTACGCACCGACATCATGAGCACCAGAATTAGCGCGCCCCAAAACGCCACGGAGGCGGCGGTCAGCTCGGGGACAGCGCCCTCAGCACGCAGCTGAGCTAGCAGTAGCATGAACACCGCGTACAGTATGAAAACGCCGTGCACGAAGAGCACCGGAATCAACCACTTCACGTAGGCGCGCGTGCCGTACGGGTTGACCAGGTGCACATCCGCCGGGGTGTTTGCCGAGGTAGTTGCGGAGGTTTTTGCGGAGATATCTGCGGAGGTGCTTTCCCGAGAGCTCTTTCGGACAATACTCGCCCTGCCCTTGAAGGCACCCGGCACGCTTACAACCAGCGGCACCACGCTCAACGCTAGGGGCACCAGCATCGTATAGTGCAGTAGCGAACGGTACGGACCAAACAGCAGGGACGCCTCCACCAGCCAGGAGAACGCCGCGATCACGCTCACCCACAGCAGCATGGCGCGGTTACGGTAACTACCGGCTGCGTCCAGGTACCCCGGAATGTCGTTGCGGTCACTAGCAATAATGCTAATCGGGACCACGCCGCTACCCAGGCCGTAGAAGAAACGAATCGGCTTCTTTCCCGCCGCCGCGCGACGACGCAGCAGCTCATAGCCCAAATATCCGCCCTGCGAATGGGCAATAATACCCACCGCATCGCTACGGGAACTCAAATCGTCCAGCTGACGATCCAGACGTGCATAAATACGCTCCAAATCGCGCGACTCCGGGCTGGTCGCCGTCTGAATCAGCTGCGTCGGAATAGCCTTCACCAGCACCCACAGCTCACGGGCACGACGAGCCAAAACCCAGCCCACAATACCCATGCCGAGCACCGCCGCAAGACCCGTAAACGCACCCTGCGGAGTGCCCAGGGACGCCACAAAAGCATCACGGAAGGTCATCACAGTCATCGCCGCCAGCACCAGCCACAGCGCCACGTTCATGAACCGCGCCGTAGAACGCAATAGGTGCCCGGCGCGTTCACGCCAGGTCACACCGGGGCGCTCATAGTAGAAGCAGAACATCAAAAACAGCGGCAAAACCGACGCCAACCAGGGCAAATGCTCCTTCAGCGGGCGGTAATGCCTGGGCCGCCAGAAGCCCTCCTGAAAAAGGAGGCTCCGGCGAGTGACCGTGCGCACCGGGCGCGGCTTCGGCTGAGGAAGGCGCGGAAATTCAAGATTGGGTAGCTCGATGTTCGGTAGTTCGATGTTCGGGAGCTCTACCTTGGGAAGCTCAATTTTTGGCAAATCGATCTTAGGGAGCTCCACTTTAGACAGGTCAACCTTGGGTAGTTCAACCTTTGGTAGCTCCACCTTGGGCAACTCAAAACTAGAGAGATTAAAACCGGCACCCTCCGGCGCGGGCAGCTCATCCGCCGGGGCACCCTCAAACACCGGAAGACCCAGCACGCTCACATCAAACGCGGGGCGCAATACAGCCCACTTACGCAGGCGGTACTTACGCGCAGAGTCCAGAGTGCGCTCCAGAAGATTCTGCTCCAGAAGAGTCCGTTCCTCAGCCGCAGAAGACGAGGCGGTTTCTTCCTGAGCGGGGCTCTCCTCAACCTCCGGGCTTTCGTCAACCGGGTCAGCGGGGTACTCCGTGCGCTCAATCGTCAACGAATACGTCAGCTCGCTGTGGTGGCTCAGCGGGTTCACCTCAGCGGCAGGCGGGAGGGTATCGCCGTCAGGAATCAGCTCAACACAAACCCGCGCAGAAGCCTCCGCATCGGGGTTCTCTTCGGAGGGGGCGCCAGAGGAAAGGGCAGCAGAATCCGCCCCCGTGTTCAGCGCCAGCAGAGTCTGCACACTGTGCGCCACCGGCTTGCCAAAATACGCGAGCGTCTCGCCGTGATTCTGGTAGCCGATGCCGTGAATCAGCAGCACCGCCGCATCATGATGCTGACCCTTGCGGTGCAGGGCACTCTTCGGATGCGCAGAAGCATATTCAGCCAGCCGCCGCTGCTCACCGTCAGGCAGCGCACTACCTTTCAGCAGATGAGGCACCTTAGACATGCCTCTCACCTCCTCGCCTCTACGCACAACGCGCCCGCAAACCCGCGTGCCGACGCCCAACCCGGGGCAAAACCGCCCCTCACTAGAACACTACAGCACGACTAGAAAATCACAGCACGTCCAGGCCGTCACAGCGAATCTGAACCGGACGCTCCCCCACGTTCTTCTTCAACGCCGCAATCGTTGCACGCGTAGCACGCAACTCACGGGTCACCTGCTGGGCAATGCCGTACGAGAAGAACATCAGGGTACGCCAATCACCTTGAACCGGCGCCTCCTCTGAATCCTCCTCAAGAGACTCCGACCAGGCAAAATACCCCTGATCCAGGGGAACCGGACCCACAATACGCAACTGCTCACGCACCCGCTCCGGCAGCGCAGAAGAGCCCAAGAATTCCTCCATGAAGGCGCGAACATCCGCCTCCGCACCGGTCACCGCAGCCGTACGAACCGCCGGAGGCAGACCCGTCTGAGCACGCTCCTCCAGCTCCTGACGAGCAAACCACGCCGGATCCCAACGCACCAGCGCCTGCTCCACCGGCGACGGCGAAGCAGTCGTCACCACCGTACCCTCAAGAGCCGCCGGACGAACCAACGCCGCCGCATTCAACCAGCGACGCAACGCCGCCTCCGGGGCACGCAACGAATCAAAACGAAGCATCTTATCGGCATCCAGAAGAAGCGCCGCCGCATAGCCGCCAAAAGCCACCGGCTCAGCACCCGGAGTCGCCACCACCAACGCAGGTTCAGGACCAACCGACGCGCGCACATGGTCACCCGCCGAAGAAATCACCGGCACATTCGGGAACGCACGACCCAGCTCCTCAGCAGTACGAGTCGCACCCGCCGCCGAATAACGCCAATGCGTAAAACCGCACTCAGAACAACGCCACTGCTGCGCCAAATGGCCGCACCACGAACACGACGGAACCGACGAACCCGAAGCCACCGACAGGGGCCCGCTACACTCGCCACAACGCGCCGGCATGCGGCAACGCTCGCACGAAAACGACGGAATATAACCGCTACGCGCCACCTGCACCAACACAGGACCACGCGCCAACGCCCGACGAGCATGCTCAAACGCCAGGTGAGGAATACGCGCCATCGCCGCCAACGGGTCACGCGCCAGCTCAAACTCCGAACCCGTCGAAAAAATACGCGGCGAATAATCACGCACCAGCGCACGCGGCGCACGCACATGAGACGCCCAGCGGGTACGCACCAGACGCGCCGCCTCACTACTCATGCTGAACCCGGCAAACAGCGCCGCAGTATTCTCAGCAGAAGCACGCAGAAGCAACACATCACGGGCATGACAATACGGGGCGCGCCGCTCCACCAGCGAGGAATCACCGTCATCCCAGCACACCACCAGTCCCAGGTTCGCCACCGGCGCGTATGCCGCCGCGCGGGTACCAATCACCACCGGCACCTGCCCCAAACGCGCCTTCACAAAACCGTGATAGCGAGTATGCGGAGTCGAATCAGAACTCAAACGCACAAACGAATCAGCCGGCAGACGCTCGGCGAGCGCCACCTCCAGAAAATCCAGGTTCTTAGCGGTCGGAACCACCGCAATAGCGCCGCGACCACTCGTTGCGGCAGCGGCGAGTGCGGTCGCTAAAACATCCGCCCAGGTGTGCTCCAGGTGGCCGGGAAGAACCGTCATCACGGCGCGGGTCGCGGCACCGGCGGCAACATCCTCAATGAACTCCGCACCGTTCTCGTAATCGGAGAAGACGGAGGCGGCATCCGGGGCGTCCGGGTTCAGCGCCGGCGGGTCCAGCACGAAGGGCGCGGGCGCGCCGGGGGTGGCAACCCACATGTACGGGTCGGTATGAGTGGAGTCAGTGGAGGCGGCTGCATCACCCAAATACGCCGACTCGTAACCCGGCAGAAGAGGCGCATACTTCTTATCCAGGGCGGCAATACGCGGCGGCACCGCCAGACGCAGCACGTTCGCCACCGTGGAAGCGTAACGGTCGGCAAGCGCCTCGGCAAGCGCAAAAATTTCGGGTGCAACAGCCGGTACACGCGACAGCACCGACTTGAGCGGCAGTAGCGAGGTGCGCGTCCAATCGGTCGTGGCGGCGCGCTCCTCAATATAACCGGTCAGCTCGTGACCGTTGAACAGCACGCGCACGCGGGCGCCGGGCACCGCATCTTCACTCAGCTCGGCGGGCACGCGGTAATCAAACGTGCGGTCCACCTGCGGCAGGGTGCTATCCACGCGCACACGCGCCACAGGGTTCGGCACGCCGCTCGCCTCCAGCTCAGCGGCAACATTCACCGGCTCCGGGGCAGCTGGAATCAGGGCATCACGAAGAGCAGGAAATCCCTGCAACAGGTCAAGCTGTTGCAGGGATTCCTGCTGGGCACCCAACGGTGCCGAAGAGTTCGATTCAGAACTGCTCTGAGTCACCCGAATCAGCGTGCTCCTCTACCCTGACAGATATTAGGAGGAGGACACTGCCGAACGCAGTGCATCCACGCGGTTCAGGCGCTCCCAGGTGAATTCCGGCTCGGTACGGCCGAAGTGGCCGTGAGCTGCGGTCTTCTTGTAGATCGGGCGGCGCAGATCCAGTTCGTTAATGATTGCCAGCGGGCGCAGGTCGAAGACCTCACGCACAGCCTTCTCAATCTTGATCGGGTCGACCTTCTCGGTGCCGAAGGTTTCAACGTACAGACCGACCGGCGCTGCCTGGCCGATAGCGTACGCAACCTGAACCTCGGCGCGGTCAGCAAGACCGGCACCCACAATGTTCTTCGCAACCCAACGCATTGCGTACGCTGCGGAACGGTCCACCTTCGAGGGGTCTTTACCGGAGAACGCGCCACCACCGTGACGAGCCGAACCGCCATAGGTGTCCACAATAATCTTGCGGCCGGTCAGGCCCGCGTCACCCACAGGGCCACCCTGAACGAAGCGGCCAGCGGGGTTCACAATGAACTTAGCGTTGGAAGAATCCAAATCGACGCTACCCAGAACCGGTGCGATTACGTGCTTCTCAATGTCTGCACGCAGGTCAGCCAGGTCGTAGCTTGCGGTGTGCTGGCTCGAAACAACGACGGTGTCCACGGAGACGGGGACGTTGTTCGAATCGTAGCCGAGGGTCACCTGAGTCTTGCCGTCGGGGCGCAGCTCGGTCAGCAGGCCGTCCTTACGGACCTTGGTCAGACGCTCAGAGAGGCGGTGCGCCAGCCAAATCGGGGCGGGCATCAGCACGTTCGTCTCGTTGGATGCGTAACCGAACATGATGCCCTGGTCGCCCGCACCCTGGCGGTCGTACTCGTCAGCAGCGATGCCCTGACGAACCTCAAGGGACTCGTACACGCCGGCGTTAATGTCCGGGGACTGCTCGCCAATGGACACGGACACGCCGCAGAACTCACCGTCGAAGCCGCGGGTAGAGGAATCGTAGCCGATACCCAGAATGGTCTCGCGCACGATGGAGGGGATTTCGACGTAGCTGGAGGTGGTCACCTCACCGGCAACGTGCACCTGCCCGGTGGTTACCATGGTCTCCACAGCAACGTTCGCTGCGGGATCCTGGGCAATGATGCCGTCAAGGATGGCGTCAGAAATCTGGTCACAAATCTTATCGGGGTGGCCTTCAGTCACCGACTCGCTGGTGAATAGGCGCAGATGGTTAGTACTCACGGTTTCCACTCTACTGGTTGAGGGCGCGCGAACATAGCGCGCTCGTAATGATGACGGTTTCCTTCAATTATGACACGTTTGTTAAGCGCTATTACGAGGCGGGGCGCTGCGTTCACACCCCGGGCGGGCTTTCACCCAGCGCCACCGGATGCTTAGATCAGCACCGCCTAGGTCAGCGCCGCCAGAATCTTCTGAGCCAACGCCGGACCGATACCCGGCACCGCCGTCAACTCCTCGGCACTCGCCTGCTTAATCTGAGCCACCGACCCGAAGTGCTTAATCAGCGCGGCGCGCTTCACCTCGCCCAGACCGGGCACCTCGTCCAGGGCGGAGGCGACCATCGCCTTACCGCGCTTAGAACGGTGGAAAGTGATAGCGAAACGGTGCGCCTCATCACGGATGCGCTGCACCAGGTACAGCGCCTGCGAGGTGCGCGGCAGCACGACCGGGTAGTCGTCGTCCGGTAGCCACAGTTCCTCCAGGCGCTTAGCGATGCCGGCAACGTACACATCCGTAATGCCCAGGTCGCTCAGCGCGGCGGAGGCGGCAGCCACCTGAGGCGGGCCGCCGTCCACGAGCACGAGGTTCGGCGGGTAGGCGAACTTCGCAGGCTCGGGCGTGGAGGCGTCAATCTCGCCGGAGTGCACGGGCGCGGCTTCGCGTTCCGCCTGCTGCGCCAGGTGCCTCTTGAAGCGACGCGTAATGACGTCGTACATGCTGGCGGTATCGTCACGCGCGGCGTCGCCGGTAATGCTGTAGGTGCGGTAGGCGTTCTTCGCGGGCATGCCGTCCTCAAAGACGACCATGGACGCAACCACGTTCGTGCCCTGCACATGCGAAATGTCGTAGCACTCGATGCGCAGCAGCGGGTCGGGCAGTTCGAGCGCCTCCTGCAGCTCCACGAGGGAGGCGCTACGGGTGGTCAAATCACCGGCACGGCGGCTCTTGTGCAGGGTCAGCGATTGGCGCGCATTCTCGGCAACCGTCTTCATGAGTTCTGCCTTGTCGCCGCGCTGTGGAACGCTAATTTCCACGGAGCCGCCGCGAACTTCCGCCAGCCAGGACACCAGCTGCTCCTTATTCTCGGGCTCCACCGGCACCAGCACGGAGCGCGGAATATCGTAGCTGTTCAGGCTCTTCTCGGCGTCCTTCTGGGAGGCGAGGCTCGCCGCAATATCGCTGTACACCTGCGCGATGAGCTGCTCAATGAGCTGCGCGTCGGTGCTGTCGTTGACCTTCTCCACGATCCAGCCGCGCTGGCCGCGGATCCTGCCGCCGCGCACAAAGAACACCTGCACGGATGCCTCCAGGTCGTCCTCAGCGTAGGCGAACAGGTCGGCATCCACGGTCGCCCCGAGCACCACGGCGTTACGCTCAAACGCCTTAGTCAGCGCGGCAATATCGTCGCGAAGAATAGCGGCGCGCTCAAAATCCATATCAGCTGCGGCGGCCTTCATTTCCGCGGTCAACTGGGCGATATGCTTCTCAGCACCACCCGCCATGAACCGGGTCAGCCCGCGCGCCAACTCGCGATGCTCCTCGGGGCTAATCTTGCCCACGCACGGCGCCGCACACTTATCGATATAACCGAGCAAGCACGGTCGGCCACTATTCTTCGCGCGGTTAAACACGCCATTCGTGCAGGTGCGCACCGGGAACACGCGCAGCAGCGCATCCAGGGTTTCACGAATCGCCCACGCCTGCGAATACGGGCCAAAATAGCGCACGCCCTTACGGCGTTCGCCGCGAGTCACCATCGCGCGCGGGTACACGTCATTGACCGTAATCGCCAGGTAGGGGTACGACTTATCGTCACGGAACGCAATGTTGAACCGCGGCGAAAACTCCTTAATCCAGGTGTATTCGAGCTGCAGCGATTCCATCTCGCTCGCCACCACGGTCCACTCCACGCTCGCCGCCGTATGCACCATCGCATAGGTCTTTGGGCTCAGCGTCTGCGGGGACGCAAAATAGCTGTTGAGGCGGTTGCGCAGATTCTTTGCCTTACCCACGTAGATGACGCGGCCATCGGCATCACGAAAACGGTAAACGCCCGGGTCGGTGGGGATTTCGCCGGGGGCGGGGCGGTAGCTGGAAGGCTCTGCCATGGGTACTTTCTCCTCGGGCGCGGGCGGATAGACGACAAACCGCGCATCCTGCACCAATCTCCCCCAAAGCGCGGGGTGGGTGCGTGAATGCGCGGTTTAAGTCTACGCGGTACAGGCGGCGCGTGCCCTAGCCTGCGTCACGTGCGGCTGAGGGCGAAACGTTGTATTCGTGCTTTCGTGCCTGACCGGACAGCTGAGCAATCTCATCCATGATCTTGTCGGTGGTGATGCGGCGCTGCTTACCGGTCATTTTCTCGCCGGTCTTCTCAAAGTAGAGCGGCTTGCCCACACGGATCGTGAAGCGGCGCGGGTAAATCATGTTCGAGCCGGGCTTCTGCAGGCGGTCGGTACCAATCAGACCGACCGGAACCACGGGCGCGCCGGTCATGTGCGCCAGCCACGCCACACCAATCTTGCCGCGGTACAGGTAGCCGTCGCGGGAGCGGGTGCCCTCGGGGTAAATGCCGAAGACCTTACCCTCCTGCAGCTTCTCCAGGGCAATGTCGAGCGCCTTGAGCGATTCGGAACGGTCGGAGCGGTTCACGGGAATGATGTCCACGGCTTCGAAGAATGCCTTCATCATCTTGCCGCGCGGGCCGGGGGTGTTCACGTACTCAGCCTTGGCGAGGAACGCCACGCGGCGCGGCATCATGGCGGAAATAATGATGGAGTCCAGGAAGGACAGGTGGTTGGAGGCGACAATCACCGGGCCGGTGGCGGGGAAGTTTTCGAGTCCGGTCACACGGGCGCGGAAGACGGTGCGTAGGATTCCGGTGACTGCTTTCTGGGTGGATTTGTAGAGAAGCACGTGAACTCTCCTGAGGTGCCGATAGATTGCGGGCTGTGGCGGCGGTCCGCCGTGGGTGCGGGGTGGGTGACCCCTTCAGATGGTGCGCCGTGCGGGTGCACAGAATCTGTACTGAAAAAAATTTGTACTGTGTTTAGTAGTACCGGTTTTATTATTCCACACCCGGGTGTAGGAACGTGAGGGGCGCCGCGCTCCTCTTCCACATGCTGGGATGCGGCTGCCTGCATCCCTTCCGCGCCGGAACACCCTGAAATACCCTGGAACACCGAAACCTTCGCCTCCCCCTCCGTTACAGGCGGTGAGGCAGCGCAGGGCGGCAGTGCGAAAGCCAAGGATTCAACCTCAACGTAATATTTCAGGTTTCTCACCTTGTGATTGCAGATTTTCCGGTAAAGTAGCCGCGTCACATTGTGACGCTACGTCAGCAAAGTTTCGTAAATGCGTATTTAATATGCAAGAATAAAAGGCAGGGTGGGCTGTCGCACCTCCCTCAAGGACGATTCACCCCGAACATAGTGAGCCGCCCCTCCAGCGGATGTGCGTCGGAGCCACTCCACATACAAATTCCACGCACACTGGAGACATACACTATGGCTACAAAACCCGTCTCGCGTGCGCAGGCAGCAAAGATTGCCCGCCGCTCAGACACGGTCGGTGCCTATGCCGGAAAAGGCTGGGTACAGGCTGTTGCGTTTGTGATGCTCCTGGGCTTCACCATCATGGCAGTCCTTGCAATGCGCACCTACGCACTCTCCATGCCGCTCCCCGACAAAATTGTCGGCAATGACGGCAAAGTCATCGCGACCCAAGAACAGATTCTGCACGGTCAGGAGCTGTTCCAGGGACGCGGCCTGCAGCAGTACGGAACCGTGCTCGGCCACGGCGCCTACCTCGGCCCCGACTACACTGCAGAGTACCTGCGCCTGACCACCGATGCCGCCATCAAGGAGTATCGTGAGCAGGGCAAGCAGGACCCCCGCGAACTCGTCAAGAACGAGTGGCGCAAGGAGAACAAGTACGATGAGCAGACCAAGACCCTGACCTGGTCCGCTGGTCAGACCAAGGGCTTCCAGCTCATGCTCAAGCACTACGGCGAAACCCTGATGAAGGGCGACACCTCGCAGGGCCTGTTCCCCGACGCCATTAAGAACGACGAAGAGCTGCACGACCTCGTCGCATTCTTCGGCTGGACCGCATGGGCAGCGGCGGCAGATCGCCCCGACCAGCCCTACTCCTACACCAACAACTGGCCCTCCGATCCGAACGTTGACAACAAGCCCACCGCGGATCTGATGGTCTGGTCGGCACTCTCCCTGATTGCCCTCATCGGTGGTACCGGTCTGATGTTCGCCATCTACGGCCGCTGGTCCCGCGCTATCGGCTGGCACGCGGAAGAGGCACCCGTCCTCGACTTCCGTCAGCCCGACGAAGTTCGCCTGACCCCCTCGCAGAAGGCAGCCTGCCTGCTCTTCGCAACCATCCTGGTGCTCTTCCTCCTGCAGGCTCTGGTGGGTGCACTCACCGAGCACTACCGTGAAGAACTCACCGGCTTCTTCGGAATCGATATGGGCCAGCTGCTGCCCTACACGGTATCCCGAACCTGGCACCTGCAGCTCTCCCTCTTCTGGACCGCAGGCGCATTCCTGGCGGGCGGTATCTTCATCGCCCCGCTGATTACCCGCCGCGAACCCAAGAAGCAGGGCCTGCTCACCTACGTTCTCATCGGCGCCGTGGTCTTCGTGGTCCTCGGCTCGCTGCTGAACGAATGGTTCTCTCAGAAGGGCCTCATCCCCAAGGAACTCACCGGCTTCTTCTCGCAGCAGTGGGAGTTCCTGGACCTGCCGCGATTCTTCCAGATCCTGCTCACCGCGGGTATGTTCATCTGGATCGTCATCGTCTGGCGTACCCTCTCCTCCCGCCTGAAGGGCTCGAAGAAGACCTCCCTGCCGTGGCTGTTCCTCTTCTCCGGCCTCGCCATCCCCATGTTCTACGCGGTCGGCCTGCTCGCAGGTCAGCGTACCCACGTGACCGTCGCCGAATTCTGGCGCTTCTGGGTGGTTCACCTCTGGGTGGAGGACTTCCTCGAACTGTTCACCACCGTCATGGTGGCGTACATCTTCGTGCTACTCGGCGTGGTCCGCGAGCGCATCGCAATCTCCATCATCATGATGGACGCCGTGCTCTACTCCGTCGGTGGTGTGATCGGTACTCTGCACCACACCTACTTCGTCGGTACCCCCTCCGAGCAGATGGCATTCGGTGCGTTCTTCTCGGCTGCTGAGGTTATTCCGCTGACCTTCCTGACCGTTGAGGCGTGGGGCTTCATGCAGCTGGGTGCTCGCCAGTACTCCAACCGCACCAAGCCTTTCCCGCACCGTTGGGCCGTCATGTTCCTGATTGCTGTGGGCTTCTGGAACTTCCTCGGCGCTGGCGTGTTCGGCTTCCTGATTAACCTGCCGATCGTGTCCTACTACGAGATTGGTACCGCGCTGACCGCAAACCACGCACACGCCTCCATGATGGGTGTGTACGGTATGCTCGCGATTGCGTTCGCGGTGTTTGGTCTGCGCTACCTGATTCCCGAGGACAAGTGGCCTGAGAAGGGTCTGAAGTTCTCCTTCTGGACCCTGAACATTGGTCTGCTGTGGATGTCCTTCATCTCGCTGCTGCCGCTGGGTATTGCTCAGCTGTACAAGTCCGTGGGTGAGGGCTACTACGAGGCTCGTTCCTTCGCGTTCATTCACGACGGTGCTTCCGCCGTGATGGGTTGGATGCGTATGCCCGGTGACGTCATCTTCCTGGTCGGCATCATCCCGCTGATCAAGCTGGCTCTGCTGGCTCTCCAGGCCATCTTCTCGAAGAAGGGCAAGGAGACCGTCCTTGAGCTGCCCGAACCGCCGCTGTACGAGGTGGTTGAGGACGCTCGCATCGCAGAGTTCGCCGGCGCTAAGGCTGCCGAGGAGCTGCCCGAGCAGACCAGCCCCTACCGTAGCGATCGTCGAGGCTAACCATGCCTGAGCAGATTGCTGGAGTTTCTTTCCTCGTGTGGCTGACCTGCGTGTACGCGCTCGGCCTGGTCGCCGTGGGTTGGGGCTTCGATATTCTCGCTAAGCGCACCAGTCAGCGCATGGTGGCGGCGCGAACCTTCGGGTTCACCTACCACGAAGAGAGCGACGCGTGGCTCTGCCCCGAAGACCAGTGGCTGTGGGCTACTGCCTTCGACTCGGATAACCGAGTGATGCGTTACCGCGCCAAGCCCAGCGTGTGCAACACCTGCCCGATTAAGGACAGCTGCACCGTCTCGGCGAACGGCCGCGAGCTCACCCGCGAGGTGGACGAATGGCCCTACTCTGAGTCGGGTCGTTTCCACCGCGGGCTGGCGGTTGCCGTATCGCTGCTGGGTGTGGTCATCCTCATTGGTGCCGCCATCGTCTGGCACTCCCCGCTGGAGCTTCTGGTGGAGGGTGCCGCCGCGGTGGTCTGCCTGTCGCTGACCTACCCGCTGGCTGTGAAGCTCATGCGTTCCCCCGCGAACTTCGAGAACGATCCGAAGCATATTCACGCATCCACCGCTGATGAGTCGGTGAACGTGAAGATGGATCGTTTCGCGGCAAAGTGGGGTGGCGTTTCGAATGAGCGTAAGCGCCGTACCGATCAGGCACGCAAGCAGATGATTGCGGATGCAACCCTGCCGGTTCGTACCTCTGCCCTCGACCCGGACCGCCCCGCATGGAGCGGTACCGGCACCTCGGTTAAGCGACTGCACAAGACCACGAACGAGGTCTTGCAGGAGCAGAACCTGGCTGAGGTTGAGGCCGCGGAGGAAATGGCGAAGAAATAGCGCTGCATAGGTTTTTCCGTTCCGGCGGCTGACCGGCTGGCTGGTCCCGTCTGTTAGCTTCGGCGGCTACCCCGTGTGGATTTCTCTTTTGAGTTTTCCATGCGGGGTACCGCCGGGGCGCCGACCCGCCGCGACGTGCGCCGGGACGGAGAATTCCTCTCCCTCAACTCCTCCACACACAGCCCGGTACCGGGCAACCCCTACTACACACCCCTACTACCTGCACCGTACGAGGCGCGGGCAGGTGGGCACACATACCGTCCTCCCCCAATACTTGTGAAGGAAAACCATGGATCCCGTCACTTTGGCAACTATCCTCATCCCAGTTGCCGTTATTGTTCTTTTTATTCTGATTCGTATGTTCCGCGTCATCCCCGAATACGAGCGTGGCATCTCCTTCCGCTTCGGTCACCTGCGTTCGGAGCTGAAGCCCGGCCTGAACATTGTGTTCCCCCTCGTTGACTCCCTGCAGCGCGTTGATATGCGTGTTATCACCCTGACCATTCCCCCGCAGGAAGTCATCACCAAGGACAACGTCCCTGCCCGCGTGAACGCCGTGGTCCTCTTCCGCGTGACCAACGCCAAGAACGCTGTGCTTGAGGTTGAGAACTACCCGATTGCTACCAGCCAGATTGCGCAGACCACCCTGCGTTCCTTGCTCGGTCGCGTTGACCTGGACACCCTGCTCGCGCACCGCGAGGACCTGAACGAGGACCTGCGTTCCATCATCGGTTCGCGCACCGAGCCGTGGGGTATTCAGGTGGAGCTCGTCGAAATTAAGGACGTTGAGATTCCCGAGGCTATGCAGCGCGCCATGGCTCGCGAGGCTGAGGCTGAGCGTGAGCGTCGCGCAAAGATCATTTCGGCACGTGGTGAGCTTGAGGCTTCGAGCGAGCTGAAGGAAGCGTCCGACATTCTGAGCCAGTCCCCCGCCTCCTTGCAGCTGCGTTACCTGCAGACCCTGCTGGAGCTGGGCGCCGACCAGAACTCGACCGTGGTCTTCCCGTTGCCCATGGACGTAATTGGCCCCCTTATGGGCGCACTCAAGGGCGAAAGCAAGTAGGCTACTCCCCTTCCCTGATGTACTAGCCTGAAGTACCCGCCGCGGCGGCTGACCCGCAACGGTGAGAAACATAGAAATATCCCGTGCAGATGAGAGCATCTGCACGGGATATTTCTATGCGGGATTTATACGCAAAACGCTTTCAAGCCGAATGGTTTCAAACGGAATGCTTTCAAGCGGAGCCCCGGGAATAAAACCCAGGAGGAAAAGCCTGGAAGGAAGGCGTTTGGCCCGCCGCGGGGGTTGGATGAGGTGGTTGCGGCGGGCCAAACTGGTCGGCTACACACCGTAGAGGTGCGGGCGCGGCAGGTACATCAGCCAGTTGGGTGAGGGGCCGGAATCCTACCGCAAACGGTTTTCACCGACGCCTTAAGCATAACCGGCACAACCGCCGAACCGGCGGCAGGTTGAGTGAAGCATCAATCACCCATCTCACGCCATGCCGGGGCGGTATTCAGCCCAGAATTGGCGCCTAAAACACCTTGCGGGCTGGCTACAGCGCAACCCCTAGCGTAGCGCCCGTCAGCTAACGTAGCGCCCAGCAAACTAACGCAATGCTCGGTGGGCCTGGTCAAAGAACTCACGCTCATACACGCACGCCGACAGGTACGCCCGCGCCGCACGCACACGCTGAGCCGGTGAAGCCGTCTCAAACGCACGCTCCACCTCCGCGAGGCTACGCGCCACATCCGCGGCGAACTCTTCGCCACCGTACATGCTCAACCACTCCGCGTACGGGTGGTCCGCGTGATTCTGCGAGGAGAGCACAGCGCCCACCTCTTCGTACAGCCAGTAGCAGGGCAGAACCGCGGCGGCACCGACCACGTAATCCTCACCGGCGGCGGAGGCACGCAGGAAATTCGTGTACCCCATCGTAATCGGCGAGGGGCCACCCAGACGCGCACGGTTCGCCAGCCAGCCCTCGTGCAGCTGCGATTCGGCGGCAATCGCCTCGTGCGCACCGGCGGCCCAGTGCACCTGCGCCGCAGCGCTATCAGCACGCGCCGAGAGAGTCGCGAGCGCACGCGAATAGTCGCGCAGGTAGAGGGCGTCCTGGTCCAGGTAGAAGGCGAACAGATCCTCGTCGAGGGTGCCGTCACCGAGGGCGCGCACGAAGGGCAGGTCCAGGATCTGGTGCCAGGTTTCGCCACCGGCTGCCCAGAGGGCGGCGGTCCACGGACCGGCGGGCTTGACGACGGCTTCACCGGCGGGAACGGGGCTGACCGGCAGCAGACGCTCCGGGCTGGTGCCGTCCAGAGTATTGCCCTCAGAGTCGGTGGTGGCGAGCAGGTGATGCCACGGGTACGCGGAGGCGGCAGCCTCCAGGCGGCGGGCACGTGCGGCGTGGTCCACCGGGCCGTGGCCCTCACCGGAGCCAACCTGCAGTCCGGCACCCGCGGCGATGGATTCGTGAAGCCAGCGGGTGCTCCACTGCAGGGCGCGGTGGATGTCTTCGCTGGTCAGAGCATTCTTCTCACCCTCAGAAGATTCTGCAGCTTCGGTGTGCTGAAGCAGTTCCACGCCCAGGCGGGTTGCCAGCGAGGAGGACAGGGAGCATCCGGTGCCGTGCGTATTGCGGCTGTCCAGGCGCGGGGTGCGCACGTGTGCGCAGGTGCCATCCGGGAAGACCGCGGTGTTACCGGCGTCCTGACCGCACAGGTGGCCGCCCTTCACAATCACGGTGGTTCCGGTCGACGCCGCAAGGTTCGCCGCCTGCTCATGCGCCTCATCAAAGGTCTGGGCGGGCTCCTTCTGACAGAGCACGGCAAGCTCCGGAATGTTCGGGGTAATTACATCCACGAGCGGCACGAGGTCACGCAGCGCCTGCTCCGCTTCCGCCTGTAGCAGCCGGTCACCGCTAGAAGCAATCATGACCGGGTCGAGCACGACCACGGGCACGGGGTGCTCACTCAGCCAGGTGCGGACGGTACGGATCGTGTCTGCGTCGCCGAGCATACCGATTTTTACGGCGTCAACCGTGACGTCATCAAAAACGGCGGCAAGCTGCGCGGTCAAAAATTCCAGGGGCGGGGTGAATACTTCACGCACTCCGCAGGTGTTCTGGGCGACCAGTGAGGTGGTCACGCACATGCCGTAACCGCCGGATGCGGTGATGGACTTGAGGTCCGCCTGAATACCCGCACCGCCGGAGGGGTCGGTTCCCGCAATGGAGAGGACCCTCGGCACCCTAGAGGTCCCAGGTGCCCCGGGAGTTCCGCAGGCGCTCGCGCCGGGTACAGGGTTGGAGGTGGTTGAGGGGGTGGTGGGTGCGCACGCGGGCGCGGTAGGCTGCTCTGCCATAATCGATAATCCCTTCGCTAGTTCGAACTAGAGCAGGTTCAATGGGTGATTCTCTCAGCCTTGAGTGTTCTGACGCCGTTTCGTGCGCCCGCTGTGCCGTATACCCCGTATGCCCCGTATACCCTTCATTGGGCGGGGTTGGGCTGGTGTTGGGCGGGTTGCGGGCGTCTCAAGGCACCCCATATCGCTCTGCCAGGTTATCACAACGATTCTCAGGAGCTGAAAGTTTTGCGGGCGGCAAGTGAATCTCCCCGAAATTTTCGTTTGAGCATTGCGTTGCTGCACCGCCACTCCGGCTCAGGTTTTCCAGCGCAGGTTTCAGCACACACCCCACCCAGAATTCGTCCGTCAAAAGTCCGTTAAAAGGCAGTGCCCGGCACCGCTTTTGACGGTACCGGGCAGTATCAGCCGGGCATATCCACCGGACATATCCACCGGGCTTAGGTGAGGGCTTAGGTCAGGGCGAAAATCTCTGCCGGTGAACCCTCCGCAATGATCCTGCCCTCGTGCAGCAGGACCGCGCGGTCAGCCAGGGAGGCGATACGCGCATCGTGCGAAATGATCAGCACCGCGCGGTTCGCCAGTACGGCACGCAGAGACTCGGTTGCGTCCGCGAGCTCCAGCTGGGTGGTGGACTCGTCCAGAATCACCGCGTGCGGGTCAGCTAGCACAATACGTGCCAGTGCCAGCTGCTGAACCTGGTCGCGGGTCAGAGGCGAATCCGCGCCGCTGACGACGGTCTCCATGCCCTGCGGCAGGTCGCGCCACCAGCGGGCACCGACAGCGTCCAGTGCCTCGCCCATCTGCTCGACGGTTGCATCCGGCACGACCACCGTAAAGTTATCGGCGAGAGTACCGAAGAAGACGTGTGCTTCCTGCGTGCAAACCAGCAGGCGCGGGCGGCCGTCGGCGGCGGCATCGGTCGGGAAGTCGCCGTGACCAACGGGGCGGCCCATCACGTGGATGGTGCCGTCCAGGGCGGTCAGCGAACCACCGATCAGGCGCGCCAGGGTGGTCTTACCCGAACCGGAGCGGCCCACCAGGGCGAGCGCTTCACCGCGACGAATCTTCAGGGTGATGTCTTCCAGAACGAGGGCGTCGGGCGAGTAGCCGTACGAAACCTGGGAGCAGTCAATGGCGTACTCCGGGTTCTTCACGGCTGCATCAGACACGGCGGCGAAGGCTTCAGCACGGTGCTTCGCACGCGCCTCACGCTGCTTCTTCGCCAGGGACACCACGCCGAACACGCGGCCCATGTTCACGAGCATGATGCGCAGGTTGCTGACGTGGTGATTCAGCATGTCGGTGAGGACTCGCAGGCTGAACACCATGACCGAGGCGGTCGCCACAGCACCCCAGCTTGCCCAGCCGAAAGCCACGCAGGCGGCACCCCAGAGCATGCACAGAATCGTGGGCATCCAGGAGTTGATAGCGTCCACGGTGAAGTACAGCTGGCGGATGCGCACCATGCCCAGCTGCGCG
>ERZ772786.326-NODE-326-length-19685-cov-3.139277_pt1 | contig 19685 bp, 20 predicted proteins | sample MGYA00511473_ERZ772786 | MGnify/ENA primary metagenome ERZ772786 (study PRJEB29015, sample SAMEA2738025) | human oral metagenome | biome: human oral; feature: human-associated habitat; material: saliva | place: China | collected 2252 ...
GCGTTCCTTCCAAATCTTTCTGCATCACCCGATAACCCACGCAGAAAATCGTGTGATCTAGCTTATCCGCATAAACAGTGAACTTGTCCGTTTCTAAAATCTTGCCCAGACTGTTTTCATCAAACTCATGAAAATCAATCCGATAAGGCAGACGAGAACCAGACACGCGCAGGCTAGAGAGGACAAAATTCTTAATACCTTTGGGACCAAAAATCTCTAGGTCCGTCTGCTCTTCATTAGCCTGAAAGGAGCGACTGGACAGAAAGCCTGGCAAGCCAAAAATATGGTCGCCATGTAGATGCGTGATGAAAATCTTACTGATTTTGCGCGGTTTAATCGTCGTCCCCAAAATCTGGTGCTGGGTACCTTCACCGCAGTCAAACATCCAGACCTCATTGATTTCCTCCAAAAGCTTGAGGACAAGACTGGACACATTGCGAGCCTTGGAGGGCTGACCGGCTCCGGTTCCTAAAAATTGTAATTGCATGTTTTTCTTTCTAAATGATATAAATCATGGCAGAGCGATTCTGCGAGTGATAGTATTTCTTGCCAGCATAGGACTGAGCCAGCTGACTGACTTCATCTTGATTGTAGCCCAGAACCCTCTGGCTGCCATCCGCTAGCTGCTGCCAATCGGTCAAAGCAGTCAGAGCCTGACTGTCCACGACTTGAGACTCAGCTTTGAGAGGTGCCATTTTTATTCTCCCAGCTTCTTCGTAGACCAAGTACTGTGGAAAGACTTGAGCGATTTCAAAGAGCAAGTCAGCTGTTACCGGCTCTGGCTTTTCAGGGAAGACCAAGCCGACTTTCTCGCTCTCATAGCAAAATCCATAGGACTTGCCAGAAAGATTGAGGCGGACAAAAGGCTTGCTTTCCACAAAGCTAGGCTCCGCATTCCACAAGTCCAGCGCTTGGCTAATTTCTAGAAAATAGGCTGTCGCGGCTTCCGGACTTTTCTTTTGATAAAGCTCAGCAAAGTAAGCGTTGATAACGCTAGGAGGCGGCGTGATAAAGCTGCGCTTCTGCTCTTCTGTCAGACCAGCCAATACTTGCTCTAAGTAAACCCTGTCTAGGCTAGTAAAACCGCCGTATTTGAGGGCTAAGTCAATATAATCAATCATAAAATTCTTCCAGTTTCCATTTATTTTTTTCGGCAATCCAGCCCGAAATGACTTCGATATCGTCTATGTATTCTCGATTTCCGATAATTGCTACTTTCTCTAAATCATGAATCTTGTAGGCCTTAGTAGGAGCTACCTTGATGGTAAAAGTCACAAAGAGCTCTTTCATCCGCTCCAGCAGGACTTGCTGCAAAAGAGCTCTGCTATTGTCCGCCTTAGCCGAAATCAAAGAATAAGGAGTCAGGGTCGGGGTGAAATGCTCCGCCTTGTCCGCTTTGTTATAGAGAGTCAGCCGGGGAATATCCAGCATATCCAGCTCTTTCATGATGTCAAGGACGGTCTTTTCATGCTCTTCATGATGAGGGTCGCTAGCGTCAATAACATGGACCAGCAAATCGACATTTTTACTCTCTTCCAGTGTGGATTTAAAGCTGGATACTAGCTCTGTAGGCAAATCCTGAATGAAGCCAACCGTGTCCGTCAGAGTGACATTGAGTTGACCACTGAGGTTGATGTTCTTGGTCGTGGCGTCTAGCGTCGCAAAGAGTTCGTCTGCCTCATATTGGCTCTTGCTGGTCAAGCAGTTCATGATCGTAGACTTGCCCGCATTGGTATAGCCAATGAGGCCGATTTTGAAAATGCTGGATTCCAGCCGTTTTTCACGAACGGTAGCCCGATTTTTCTCCACTGCCTTGAGCTGGCGCTCAATATCATGAATCTGATTGCGGACACTGCGTCGATTGAGCTCCAGCTGGCTTTCACCAGGACCACGGGAGCCAATTCCACCTGCCTGACGGCTGAGCATAATGCCCTGGCCAACCAAGCGAGGCAGCAGGTACTTGAGCTGGGCCAGATGCACCTGCAGCTTGCCCTCATGACTCCTAGCCCTCATGGCAAAAATATCCAAAATCAGCTGCATACGGTCAATGACCTTGACACCCAAGCTTTCCTCTAGATTGACATTCTGGCGAGGTGTCAGACGGTTATTAACAATGACGGTCGAAATCCCTTCGGCATCAACCATCTGTCGGATTTCTTCTAACTTACCAGAACCGACAAAGGTCTTGCTGTCATACTTTTCCCGCTTCTGGCTATAGGAGCCGACTACCTCAGCTCCTGCCGTCTTAGCCAGACTTTGCAGTTCCTCCATGGATAGGTCAAAATTCTCCGTGTCTGCTAGTTCCACACCGACCAAAAAGACACGCTCTGTTTTTTTCTCTGTTTCTATCATCTCATATCCTTACTAAGACTTGGTCAGCCAGCTACTTGTCCAAAAACCTCCTGATGTCCTCCATGACCTGATTTTTATAGTCTGGATTTCCCACCTGATAGAAGGTCGCGGACATCCGGTTGCGAAACCAGGTCAGCTGGCGCTTGGCGAAACGACGGGTATTCTGCTTGAGCTTGTCCACTGCCTCTTCTAGGCTCATCTGACCTTCAAAGTAGGGGAAAAGTTCCTTGTAGCCAATACCCTTGCTGGCTTGACTGGTCGGAGCCTGCTCATACAGCCAACGGGCTTCATCTAAAAGTCCGGTTTCTATCATCAGATCAACCCGCTGATTGATTCGCTCATAAAGTTTTTGCCGCTCATCATCCAGACAAATCAATAAAGCTTCATAATCTGGTTGATTGTTTTCTAGTTGACCGCCCAAATGAGCAATCTCCAGCGCCCTCATAGCCCTTCGACGATTCAGCTGAGGAATCTCGATACCCAGCTCTGCTATTTTTCCAAACAAAGCTTCATCTGACCAAGTATCCAGCTGCGCCCGATAGGCCAGAATCTCATCGTGCGAAACAGAGCCGCCCAGGTGATAGCCCTCAAGCAAGCTCTGGATATAGAGCCCTGTGCCACCGCAAATGATGGGAAGCTGACCTTGAGCCTCAATCTCACGAATAGCCTGAGCCGCCTCAGTCACAAAATCATAGGCCGAGTAGCTCTCTCCAACCTCCCGCACATCCAGCAGATGATGGGGAATGCCCTCCTGCTCCTCAGGACGAATCTTAGCCGTGCCAATATCCAAGCCACGATAAACCTGCTGACTATCCCCGCTGATGATTTGGCCATTGAAGCGCTTGGCTACCTCGATACTCAGAGCTGTTTTCCCAACCGCCGTCGGCCCCACTATCACAATTATTTTGGTTTTCATCTTTTTTCCTTGAAAAAATTTTGATTTTTCGTTACTATTAATTATAACATAAATAATAAAAGTTCAGAAAAGGAGAAATCACATGGCTAAAGGATTTGGAAAAGGCGTTCTTACAGGAGTTGCAGCTACTGTTGCTGCCGTGGCAGGCGCAGTATATGCAGTCAAGAAAAAAGTCATCGAACCTGAAGAACAAAAAGCAGCTTTCATCGAAGAAAACCGTAAGAAAGCCGCTCGCAAACGTGTAGCACACTAAGCCTGCACATGTTACAAAAGAGAGTGGGACAGAAATTGGTCATTCGTTAGAATTCGATTTCGTCGTCCCACCTCCGCATAGTTGAGTAGAGTCTGGGACAAAAGTCCGACCTCAAATATAAAAAGCGAACAAAACTAGTTTTCTGGTAATCAGAATTCTGCTTTGTTCGCTTTTCGCATTTAATTATAGATTTGAAGGGCTTAATAATTAAGATTTTTAAAAATTGAAATCTTTTTGTCCCAGCCTCTTTTCTTTTGTAGAAAACAGCAAGCTGAATAACTGCTACAGATAAAACAATTAATCTTTTACATTTCTCTCTTTCTTAGATGGCTGAATGCCATGAGAGCTAAAGATATAATTGCTTAAGAGCAAGAATACTAACAACCCAAGCACAAAAAATAAATTATAAGTGGACTCAGAGGACAGGAAAACGAAAGGAATCGCGAGACACAAAATTATGACATAAAAGACTTTCAACTGCTTAATATAAAGCCAGAAGAGTTCAATACTCAGACTGCCACTGATCTGCGACTTAGACTTACTTTTCGAGTACCAGATGATAAATGTTTCCGCGAAACAGAATAGACTTAGCAAAAATACCATGCTCCCAAAGCGAATCTGCAGTAGAATGCCCACTGCTAACAATAAGATGAGGCCTAAGCTCGTAGCAGCTACTGATCGCCTAGTATTAGTCATAAAATCAACTCCTTTAAAGGATAAATTCAAAGAATGTCTTTAGCACTTTTTTCCTTTTTATTCTCAAGTAATTCAAAAAATCAATTCCTATTTCTATGATGAGAACTAAGAACTATAAGCAAAACCATTAAAAACGAGACAATTAGACCTACCGTAGTTTGGTTTAAAAACGGATAATTGAAAAATAAATAATTACAGAGTGTTAATAATAGACCTCCTGCCGTTAGCATAAAAGATATAAGCAGACAAATTTTATAAACCAATTTTTTTTCCATATTAGTGACCTCTTTTTTCCTTGTATATTCCATCAGAGAAGCGAAAATACTTTTCTAAAATAAACTAAAATAGACAACAGTTAGTTTACAGCCCTCTTTTTCGAATGATCCGATAAGTCATCAGACAGCAGAGGAGCATGAGAGAGAGCCGAATAATGATCACACTGACACCATTTGCGGTAAAATCACTGAAGAAAAATCCTTTGCTATTGGACAGTTTCAATAAGATTCCTTCCGTTCCATCGGTTGAAATTGAAAAAATAGTTAGTATCTTATTTATCAAACCATCTCTGAAGATATTCATCAAAAAGTCTGGAGCCAAGAACATCCCTACAGAACTTGCAAATGTTGCTAGAGGCGACTTTGTCAAACTAGATATGAGAACCATCACCCCAAGAATAAAGAGTAAACCAACAAACTGGAATAGAATAAGGCGAATTAACAATTCTAAGAGGTTCATCTGGACAGGAAATTGCAAAATATTATAAATGGTCGAAATCCATTCCAAATTCATCTGGACACTGGTATCCCAACCACTCCAACCGAAGTAGGTCCCAAACACCAGCAAAACAAGGCTATTAACAAGGACAAATGTTACAGTAGCAATTCCAAATACAGATAAGATTTTTGCAATCGTTAACTGGTTGCGACCATATTTGGTTGTTAGAAGTAATGAATCCATCTTTCTTGCTCGATCACCTGAGAAAACAGAGCAGCAAATATAGATCACAAATACCACCATTAAACTAAAAGCAGCATTTAAGATATTAAACAACTTATGCCAAGGTGCAAAATTTCCCAGCTTTAAGGTTTTTAAAGGAAAATAGGACTGCAGCTCTTCTTGTGACTTGAGACTGATCTGATCATAATGTAAGACATCATCAGATTTATAGGTATCTGTTAAAATTTCTTGAGAATTTGAGACGAGGCGATCAATGGCATACCAGGAAAACATATCATACAAATCATTCTGTTTGAAATAGGGCATATTGGCTGCATAGTCATTAACGATTTTACCCATTAAATCATCCGATAAATAACCAGTATGCTCTTCAGCAATCTTTTGTTTGATCACAACTGCTTGTTTTCCATGTATTCGATCAGCTGAAGATCCACTAATCTGCCCATCATTAAAGAAATTTGCATAAAACAATCCAGCTAAAACCAGTGTAATAGCCAAGACTGCACCTAAAACTGATTTCTTTTTTAGTAATTTTTTCAATTCAAAAGGAACTAAAGCTATCATCCATTTCCCTCCTCTCTAAAGTAATAAATATACAAATCTTCCAGACTTGGCACTATCTGTTGCGCCCCTTCGAAAGGACTATCATCGCTAATAACCCGCAAGACGATACCGTCTGGTTCTATCCGCTCATTCACAATGACATAATCCTTTGCAAAACGCTGCCAATCACGCTCGGAAACACGAAATTCCCAAACTTGCCCATCGATAAGCGAAAGAAGTTCCTTAGCACTACCTCTTTCCACAAAATTTCCATCTTTTAGGATTAGGATTTCCTTGGCTATCGCTTCTACGTCCGATACGATATGGGTAGATAAGAGGATGATTTTATCAGCCGATAGCTCACTGATAATATTTCTGAATTTCACTCTTTCCTTAGGATCCAGACCCACGGTCGGCTCATCTAAAATCAATATTTTGGGATTATTGAGAAGTGCCTGTGCAATGCCCAGTCTTTGCTTCATACCACCCGAATAGGAAGCGATCTTCTTTTTCCGAACATCATATAAACTAGTAAGTTTCAAAAACTTATCGCTCTCTACTCTGGCTTGTTTCTTCGTCATTCCCTTAAGAGCAGCCATGTATAAAAGGAAATCGACCCCAGTAAAGTTATGATAATAAGAAAAATCTTGAGGCAAGAATCCGAGATACTGGATATACTCTTCGGCATGCGAGGCGTCATCAAACTTTATCCTTCCTTGGCTCGGCTTTATGAGATCACAAATGATATTCATCAAGGTCGTCTTACCTGTACCATTTGCCCCAAGTAAACCGTAAACTCCCTCAGTAAATTCGCAGGAAATATCTTTGAGCACAGACTTAGAGCCATAGCTCTTGCTGATGCCTATCATTTCTAATTTCATAGATGCCCTCCATCTTTTAACAAGCATTCGTAGCCAGCAGTTTTCATGCCAGCTACGAATGCTTTAGGGTTCTTAAACATTATAGACTCTACAAACTCCTCCGTAAAGTGCTACATGGTTATCTGCATTCTCTTGTGCAGTGAATCTGAAAACATGCTTAGCACTAACATACCCATCTGAGCAACGCCATACGTAACCCCATCCACCTTCAATAGCAGTTAACATATCTTCATCCATCACTTCAAATTGTGACATTACTTTTGTATCCATAATAGATACCTCCTGTTGTTTTTTCTCGTGTATCGCGATCACATCTAAAGTATAACACTTTCTTCTAATCTTTGAACACAAAAATCTTGAATGGTAGATATTTACTCCTGAATAGTCATTTTAAAAATACATTCTCCAAAATAGAGAATGTATGTTTATGTTTTATCTTAGCATCTTTTCTAATTTTTAAATTGACTAGTAAGGAAATTTAATCCTTCTGACGCTTTGGACAGAGAGTAGCAAACATTGATCCTAATGCAATAATGCCTAGCAATATGATGTATTCACTCTTCTGGTCTCCTGTCTGTGGCAATATTCTTGAAGCCGGATGAACTAACACTTCTTTTCTCTTTTGATTATTTGAATTACTATCCATTAAACTGAGAGTTTGACCAGTCTTAGCTTCCGCACTTTCCTGCAAAACTGGCTTAGAAAGGTCTCTGTCGCTGTCCTTGGCGGTTGGGATAGTTATCGAATGAGCAACTACAGAACCAAGTTCATTTTCAGTTGTATTTGACTGTTCCGCTTTCTCATCTTGTTTAATTGCTGGACTAGCATACAAATGGTTATACAATTGCTGAGCTGTAACTCCTCCACCAGCCCAACCAGACACAAGTTTTCCATTTTTTAGATAAAGAATAGTCGGAGTTCCGGGGATTCCAACTGTTTCAAATAAAAATTTCTTTGCCTGATCATCAAAATCTTTCCCATCACTATCATAATATTCAAGATGACTATCAATTAATTGATTAAACTCTTTCAGAACGGGAGAAAACTCTCGACAATAATAACAGGTTGGACGACCAACATAGATTGTATGATCCTGACCATCTTCAGTAAAAGCTTGGTATACTTGATTAATCGAAACTTTTTGAAAATCAGCTACATTTTCTAGATAGCCTTCTGTAGTTACTTCCGCTTGAGCAGTCTCAGTGTGAACTGGTGGCTTGGAATTCTGCTCTGCAGTCTGAGTTTTTGTAATTTGGCTTGACTCTACTTCACTACTAGATTCAGACTTAGTATCTGATTCAGTCGGTAATATTTTAGCAGTGCTTCTACTGACTTCCACTCTTTCTTGACCATCTTGTACTACTATGCTATCTGTATCAGCTACCACTGGTAGAGCACCTAGACCAAGAAAAAGCGGACAAAGCAATATCGAAAGAAACCATTTATTTCTCATAATAAACTCCTTCTATTTTTATAGGTCTAGTTTAACTTATTTTTAGAGCAGAAAAACAAGAAAATCCCAAATGGTCCTTATTTACTCTTAAACAGTCATTCCAATCGCATCTATAAAATAATTCTAAAACAAACGATACTGAATACATTTACCTTTTCTCATCTTTTAAACTGTCTAATTCCTCACATTAGGAAAATAAATGAATAGAATAGAAACTTACCATTCAGGAGTGAATAAAGACTGATTAAGATTTAACCCACTAAAACAGTATTATTTTTGTTATACTAATATCATTAAAACAAAGGGCATATTATAAACAAGGGGGCATATTATGAACAAAAAAGAATCAATCAAACAGTTCAATGTATTATCAACTGAGGAATTAGAAAAAATTTCAGGGGAAGGACAAAATTGGTTACGAGGAATATCCAACTGGTTTGATACTATTTTCGATAGACAATAAAATATCTACTTATTTAACCCAATTATAAAAGACAAAAAAGCCAATTTCATTACTACGTTGAAATTAGCCTTTTTCAGATATAGCTATCTTAATTAAAATTTTATAGCTTCATTTTATTTCTATTTCCTGTTTAAATTTATTATCATGACTAGTGGTTCGCAGAGAAACATTGGGATAGTGGCTGATAATATTTTGAACATTGGAGAGACCAAGCCCTCTATTTTCTCCTTTAGTGCTAAATCCCTTTTTAAAAATATTATCAGAATGGATAGAAAACTCTTTTATTGTATTCTCAACAATAAAAATCTGTCTACTTTCCTGCTCCAAAAAGGCAAAAGAAACCACTGGATGACTAGTCTCCACTGCTGCTTCCATAGCATTATCAGCCAGTATGGAAACAATCGTGATAAAATCAAGCAATTCCATTCCTTGAGGTTTGATTTCTTGAGGAACTTCCAAGCCAATTTCTATTCCCTTGTTCTGAGCTTCTAGAAATTTTGCTGACAAGACGCTCTTGAGAGCATCATTGTGGATATTGGATAGACGACCCAAATCATATTTAGATTGGTTGAACGCTTGACCTGAGTCTTTAAGAACTTGGTTATAAATCTGCTCGATGGCTGGTAAATCATGCGTATCAATTCCCAACTTCAGACTCCTTAAAATATTGATGTAATCATGCCGGAAACTTCGCAACTCATTATAAAGTTCTTCAATGTGCTGACTGTAATCGGACATATTTCTCAATTGTAACTCTCTTTGTTCACTTAACTGCTGTTGAATTCGCTCTCGCAAATTACGGTCTAGGATATTTATCGAACTTAGAAAGAGAATAATATAAACAACTACGATTATTTCACGATAATATAAGTTAGGTGACTGCTGATACATTTCGATATAAGTAAAATATTTGACAAATATATAATAAAGAATCATGGAAATATTTAGAAAAATAATTAATTTTATATCTTTTTTTCTTAACTTATACTCTCTTAATCGTTTAAAATCATAATACAATAGTCTAGGTAAGAATAATGATAATAAACTAGCTAGAATTGCTGAAATATATATAGTATATTTATTAGGATCTATCTGAACTTGAACATGGGGATGTATTATATTTCTTAAAAAGAAAGAGAATAGACGATATAGAACATTCCAAAAGATAACTGGAAAAAGACCATAGAATATAGAAAGAACCTTTGGTATATTTTTGTTTATCAATAAGGAAAAAATTGAAAAATATATAGGAAGCGTTAAGAAATTAACATATGAAAAAAATTTATTCTCAATCACTAAGTCTATGATCTCAAACGAAATCCCTATAAAATTCAATCCTAGAGTTGCTAATAGATACTTTTTCCAATTCATTTTTTCGCCACTGATATTTGAAAAAAGAATAAATAAAACTAAAACCTGAAATATTAATGCTACAATTTTCAATCCTATGAACATAAACTCCTCCTACTTCTATCATATTACTTCCCTACTGCCTTAAAGCTGTCCGTAATCCTTTCATCTTGAGGCGTGATACATAGCAACTAGCGCCATTAGGAAAATAGGCTATGTTTTCTATCTTATCCAGCTGAGAGATATTCGCTGGATTGACCACATAAGAGCGTTGACACCGATAGAGACGCTTGTCCTGCTTTGTAATCTCAGAAAGCTGTCCGTAAAATTCGATGCGCTCTTTCTTAGTATAGAGAACTAGTCTATGAGGCACTTCTGATGTCTCAAAATAATAGATTTCATTAAAGGGCACCTGAAAATCCGACTTAGAATTTTCAAAGAGAAAAGTCTCTTCAGCTTGAAAACTGTCCTTTCTCTCGTAAAGATAGGCTAGGTCCTGCTCAATCTGCTTGATAAAATCCTCCTCAGGCAAACCTTTGTCAATAAAGTCAAAAGCTGATACCTGATAACGAAAAGTCAGGGGCATAAATTCTGAGTGAGTCGTCACAAATACAATCAGAGCATAGGGGTCCAACTTGCGAATCTTTCCTGCCACCTCTAGTCCCTTCTGCGTCTCTTGCTTAATCTCAATATCCAAAAAGAAAATCTGATGGCTCCCCCGTTCCCTTACTGCATCAATCAGCATGTCCGGCTTGCCGTAGATTTCTAAAAACTGGCATTCCCAGTCGTTCTTTTCCAAAATTCCCTGAATGGTGGACTCCATATAGGCTTGTTGCTTAAGATCGTCTTCTAATACAAAAATTTTCATCTTATTTTCTTCCTTCCTGAGACCAGCGCTTGATGAGACTGGATAAATGACGCCTTGAGCAGACAATATCTCCTAAGTCAGACTGCTCAAAAAACAAGCTTTTACGCTCCCTGTCAAACCCTTGGACCTTGGCTAAATTGACCAGTGTTTGACGATTACAGTGAACCAGCTCATCAGGATAGAGCTTAGCCAGCTCAGTCAGAGAAGCCCTAAGGCTGTAGTTGCCTTGTCCAGTCACGATGAGAACGACATGCGGCTTTTGAGGATGGGACTGGATATAGTAAATTGTCGAAAGATCCAGCTTTCGAAGGGTGTTGCCGTCTTTGATTATGATAGTAGCCATTGTCTACCTCCTTTGCTCTAGCATAGCACAGGTAGCATCGTAAATGACTCCCAAATCCTAAATGGTGGCTGAGAAGTCTTAAATGGTACAAGAAGCACTAAGTAAAAACTTACTTGTTAGGTAAGTTTTTATGATCTATTATTTCAGTCCAATATATTGGTATCAAACATTTGTACAAACTCTTACTTTCCCTTTTTCTGTGGGAAAAGGGGCATGCCCAAAGCAGCAATCTTTTCAGCCGGAACCTTCATGCCTTCTTTGATCCATTTAGAAAGCACCGAAACAACCGCAGAACTCCAGAATGAATTCATATAGGAATTAGCTGTCTTTTTCCCACCTTTGCTGCGCTTTTCAAGGAAATCAAAGACTGCTTGCGTCAGCAACTTTTCAAAATTATAGTCAATGGCTAGACTGATAACTCGAGCTTCTTTCTTGGCTTCCTTAAAAAGAAAAAGCCAAATCTGATACATCTCAGTTTTAAAGTTAAACTCTTCCAATTTATCCGTAATACCTTGAACAGTGTTTTTGAAAATTTCTTCCAAAATCTGCTCCTTAGAGCTGTAGTTGCGGTAAAAGGCAGCGCGGGAAACTCCAGCTCGCTCAACCAGCTCTGAAATAGTAATTTTTTTGAGTTCTTTCTTCTCCAGCAGCTGCATGAGAGAAATTTCCAGAGACTCTCTCGTGATTTGATTGGATTCCTGATTGTATTTCTTTAAATTCGCGAGTGATTTTTCCGATATTTTCTTTTCCGACATAACAATTTCTTCCCTCTTGTCTCAGCTGACAGTTTCCGCTTTCTAGTAAGCATCCTTCATGTTATAATTTTAAAAAAAGACAGGTTTTTTGTCAATTCTTTTATTGTACATACTTGACAAAAAAGGAGAAAAATATGACTTGGAAAATTATAGCTGACTCTGGCTGTGACTTTCGTGAAATGGCAAACTTGGCCAAAGACACTCAATTTGAAAGTGTTCCCTTGACCATTCAAGTGGAAAATGAGATTTTTATAGATGATAAGCAGCTTGATATTGACCTGATGATGGAGAAGATGTATGCTTCTTCTGCTGCTTCTAAGTCTGCCTGCCCTAGTCCAGATGACTATCTCAAAAGCTTTGAGGGAGCCGACAAGATTTTTGTGGTAACTATCACTGGAACTCTCTCTGGCAGCAATAATAGTGCACAGGTTGCTAAGAAAATCTTTTTGGAAGAACATCCTGATGCCCAGATTCATGTCATTGATAGTCTTTCTGCTGGCGGCGAGGTGGACTTACTTGTGACTAAACTCAATGAACTCATCCGGCAAGATCTCAGCTTTGATGAAGTTGTTGAAGTCATTAGTCGCTATCAAGAGAAAACTAAGCTTCTCTTCGTTCTGGCAAAGGTAGATAACTTGGTCAAAAACGGCCGGCTTAGCAAACTTCTGGGAACCGTTGTCGGCTTGCTCAATATCCGTATGGTCGGTGAAGCTAGCCAGACTGGCACGCTAGAGCTTCTGCAAAAGGCACGCGGTCCGAAAAAAGCTCTTGCTTCTGCAATCGAAGAGCTACTTAAAGCCGGTTACAAGGGCGGTCGACTCATCATCGCTCACCGCAATAACGAGAAGTTCTGCCAGCAATTTACCCAACTGGTACAAGAAAAGTATCCCCAAGCTCAAGTCGAAATGGTGCCGACTTCAGGACTCTGTAGCTTCTACGCTGAGGAAGGCGGAATCTTAATGGGCTACGAAATTTAATACGGCATCTAAAAAAGTAAAGGACTAGGCTCAAATAATTGACCTAATCCTTTACTTTTTCGATTTAATTCGCTATAATTGAAACAAGTAAAGGAGTTGATATTATGGCCAGAGGAAGAGGCGCCGCAAGCCCCCAAGATAAGGAAGCAAGTCTTCTCATTTCTAAAAAACTCAAAGAACTTCTCAAGGAAACAGGTAAAAAACAAGTCGAGCTATCTCGTGAAACAGGCATTCCCGCTAGTACACTGACTGGCTATATCAAAGGGACATCTCTGCCTATTGCGGCCAATCTAGAAAAGATTGCAAGATTTTTTGAGGTAGAGGTCGAAGAAATCGACCCTCGTTACCGACTAATTGCAGATATCCCTCAACAATTTCCCGATTTAAATCGTATTTATCAGCAACTTGACCAAGACAGACAGGAGAAAGGATTAAAGCTACTAGAAGCTAGCCTGACTGAGCAAGAAACACAAGCCAGCTTAAAGGATGACTACTTCCCCTACTTGGTCTATGAGAATTACTATCTCTCTCAGCATAAGCCTGAACAATCTGATTTAGTCTGGCTGGATAGAGAAATCGACTACGATATTGCCCTATGGGTACGAACTGACTCGCTAGAGCCTAAGTATCCGAGAGATTCCGTAGCCCTAATCAAGCAGACTCATTTCGAGCTTGCCGGCGCTATCTATGCTATCGATTATGACGGCCAAACCATTATTAAAAGGGTTTTCAATGATCCAACAGGAATTCGCTTAATTTCCCTTAATAAAAAATACAGCGATAAGTTTATCCCGCATGAGGAAGAGCCTAAACTAATCGGCCGAGTTATGGCGACTTTCATGCCACTGGATGTAGAAAAAATAAAGAAAAACAAATAACAGCTCTGCAAATGTACAGAGCTGTTATTTTTATGATTATCAGTCAAAAAATCAGAAAGTCTTTCGACTTCCTGATGCTATTTTAATAAAATACTGCTAACTCTTCATTCAGCTTTTTCATGTAGTGTTTGTGGACTATGTAAGACAACACAGCTAAGCCTGCTAAAACTAGAGCGACTATCACATAAATTACCAGAGGCGCAAGAACATTGGATATAAAGAAGAGAAGAGTAATGACAATCAACATTCCTAAAATCAGAGCGATGGCTAAGAGAGTTTTCACCATACTATTATCTCGGCTCATCAATTCTGTGACATTGGACCAATTAGTCACGAGATGCTTATAGTCTCGGTAGTAACCCCAAGAACTCCACATTAGGCTAATTAAGGCCCAAACAATCACCATGCCCAAGAAAGTCACTGGATGCATACCGGAAACAAGGCTGGTTATCAAGAGCAAGGTCAAAGGCAGGATAGACTGGACTGCAAAGAGTTGCCAAAACTTCAGATGAATATATTGCTTCAAATCAAAGGGGAGAACCTTGAGATAATCAAAATTTTCCCTTTCCAGAGAAATCCCAATAGCCGTAAGGTTGCTGCCGCCTGAGTTTAGTGTTGCAATCAAAACAGCCAGGGCCATCATTGGCAAGAGGAAACGCGGTCCCAGATAAGGAGTCAAAGACAGGCCGCCTTGTATCATCCCCATCCCCATACTGAAAATGACAATGTAAGGGAGAAAGGCCGACATAAAGATGGCCTGCATAATGACAGAACCCTCGCTCAGGAGCCTGATATTGTAGCGCCAGACAAACTTTTTGAGATTTTTTGCTTCCGCAATATTAATGTCATGCACGCGCTCCTGCTTTCCTACTGAAGAGCCCGTCATGAGAGCGGCCTCATAAAATTCTGGAATCACCTTGGTCTTTACGATGAAAAATAGAAGAGCCGCAACTGCCACCCATCCCAAAAATCCCAGCAAGGACGCTGTATGAAAAGGATGAAGAATAAAATCATAAAAAGCTTGAACTGGCGAGAAGAAAGCTTTAACCTCTGTACGATTTACAACGCTTCTGCTGTTCATTTGATTAATCATAAAATAGAGGAAAAAGGATCCGACGGAAACAAGAGCCAGAATGACATTGGACAAGATGGTCTTGTACTTTCTGAAAAAGGCTGTCTTGGTAATAAAGTGGACGGCAATCAAAATCAGAAAGGTGATTACTGAACTTAAAATGAAAATAGCAAGCAGAGCCAAGGGCAGCCCCAAGAAAGGATTACCACCTTGAAAAGCCAAAACCAAGAAATAACTGAACATAGGCAGAATGGCAATCAGCAAGGTCAGAATAACTGAAATGCTTTTACCGACAATGATTTCTGCTTCGCTAAAAGCGTAGGGGCGATAAGACTGCAAGTCTTTGCTTTCATAAAAGACATTGTAAAAAACCAGAAAGCCCTGAGACATAGAAAAGAGAGCAAAAGCGGAAACCAAATTGGCAAAGAGACCAGGATTGCCAACCAGTTGGTTCAGGGAGCCCATCAAACCGAAAAGAAAGAGATAGACCAGTCCTAAGATCAGATACATGCGGATAGCCTTCAGCGATACATTGACCTTGCGCTCAGGATTCTTAGCTTGCATCTTGCGGTACTGCTGCAGCTGAGACGGCTGAATGGCGTAGAGGATGTTGATATCAACGAGTTTTTTTATAGCTTTAATGCGCATCAGGACTCACCTCTTCTCTACGGCCTGCCAGACCAAGATAAATGGTTTCAAGAGACTGTTCTGGATGTTGGCCTTTTAGTTCTTCAATCGTTCCGTAGAAAATCAATTTCCCTTTTTTGAGAATGGCCACCTTATCACAGAGCTGCTCTGCCACTTCCAAGACATGGGTTGAAAAGAGAACAGTATTTCCTTTATCCGCATGCTGGCGCATCATCTGCTTGAGGTCAAAGGCTGCCTGCGGATCAAGACCAGTCAGCGGCTCATCCAGCACCCAAATATCCGGGTCAGACAAAAGCGCCGCTATGACGAAGACTTTTTGTCTCATACCGTGAGAGAATGAATCAATAACCTCATATCGATGAGAGCCAAAGTCAAAAATATGGAGCAGATTGCCCAACCGCTCTTCTACTTCTGCATTTGTCATATCGTAAGAAGTCGCAACCAGTTCCCAGAACTCATTGGCAGTTAGGCGCAAAAATAAATCTGGTGAATCAGCTACATAGCCGATTTTTTTCTTGATTTCCAAGCGATTAGCTGATAATTCTTTCCCATCTACAAAAATCTGTCCACTGCTTGGATTGATGACGCTGACCAATGACTTAATGGTAGTAGATTTTCCGGCGCCATTGTGACCAATCAGACCGACGATTTCTCCGCTCTGCAAGGTCAGATTCAGCTGATTGAGAGCTACCGTTCCTTCATAAACTTTAGTGACATCTTTAAATTCAATCATAAGAGAGCTCCTTTACCGATTTCTATACAGATTAGTATACTCTTTTTGCGGCTTTTTGTCTCGTCTCTGCCTAACTCTTGATGAGATTGTAAAGTAAAAGCAGCTGAACTTCATCCAATTATGAAATTCTAGCTGCTTTTTTAAACAAAACCACTAAGGTTGTTTGTGTTTCTTTGCTAAACTAGATAAACCTAGTGTGCTGACCAGTAGAGCCAGGCCAAGATGCAGGATTCCCTTATCTGAATTGCTGCCGGTTTTAGGCAAGGCAACCGGAGCTTGCTGCTTGCTTATCTTCTGAACTTTTCCTACTGCCCAATCATAATGTTCTGCATAGTGAACCGCCAACTGAACTGACGGAACATCTCCGCCTTCCTCGCTGTCAAAGATATACTCAGGAAGATCTAAAATCGCTGGTGCGACTAATTTTGCACCAATAATCTCTGGCAAAGCTGCGTAGTCAGTGTCTAGAGCATTTGGGACATAGTTGGCCTTTTGCAGGCGACTAGCTTCCAAAGTAGGTATTAACGCACTGATGGAGTCCGTCTTGAAAGTCACTTCATATTGACGATCAATCGCGAGGTCGCTTGGGTCGTACGTGTTGAAAACCAGAGCCAGCTTATGGCCTTTTTTCACCGTATAGAGATTAGGCTGCAAATAGACTGTATAGTCGTGGAATTGACCAATTTGAGGATCAATACTATTTTGCGAGCTAGATGGTGTATAGCCCGATTCTGGATTAGCCAGATTGACCCATCCTTTGGCAATGACTTTGTATTTGGTTTTGACAGTCGCAAAATTTTTGATATCCATATTGCTGAGATTGCTGCCCATCCAAAAGCCGTCTTTCTGACTTTCATCGCTGGCTGCACCGTTTCCAACCACATCAAACTCTTGGTCTGATACATCTACTAGGAGGGCATTGACCTGCAGATTACTGCCGCCCCCCTTTTCCAGAGCTGCCTTGAAATGGACTGGGATATGTCCTTTAATGGTCATATCCTCTTTGACATCTGTCATAAAGGTCAAATTAGCTTTAGAAGAAGCTTTGCTAACCGCTTCATCACGCTTGCTGGTATCAATCCCCGCTCCTGCGTAGTCACTGGAAATCGTTTCTTCTAAGCGCTTAGACTGAGCTGTCAGAATCAAGCGATTACTGCTTTTCCAATCATCATAACTGGTCCATTTATTTGGATCATAGTTATTTTGCGCCAAAACAGCAGGAAGCTTGCTGACATCATTTTCTACATCATAGAGGTAATGAGAGAACCAAGTATTGAGCAGGTCATAAAAATCTTGCTTGTTAGCTGTAATACCAAAGCCTCTAGATACGGCAGCAGGATTGATATGATTCCCTTGGTGAAGATAAAGTTTCACATCTTGACCGGCTTTTTTTAGCGCATCATACATGAGCTCAAAGTGTTTGGTTTTGACATTGTCATCATTCAAACCATGAACTAGCAGGGCACTGGTTTTTATCTTTTCTGGATGCAGTGTATAATCTCGTTCCTGCCAAACCGGACTATAGTTGCGGTCGTGGGCATTCTGGTCCTTATTTAACTGATTGATGTAGTCAGCATACTTGTTACTAATAGCAGCCCAATCTTTTTGATCCAGCAACCGTGTAGCGACATAGAGAGAAAGCCAAGATAAATCACTGTAAGGCGGATTGGTGTAAGCCGACCCTTGACTGTTGAAATAATCATACCAACTGGCAATTCCAGCAGCTGGAACGATGGTTTTCAAGCCTTCAACACCAGTCGTTGCCACACCGAAAGTTGTCGTACCAGCCCAAGACAGACCAGTCATACCGACCTTTCCATTAGCCCAGTCGGCCTTGATTTCGATATTATTAGTCCTGTCTGTGTAGGCCGTTCGTTTACCATTGACCCATTCGACAATATTTTTAAATGCTTCAATTTCTAAATCAGAGCCAGTTGTATTAAAACCTTCAGAACCTTTGGTTCCTAGACCGGCGCTAGAAACAAATGCATAGCCTCGGACGAGGAAATAATCATACCAGTTCAAGTTTTCATAGTCATAAATCCCCTCATATGGACTGTAATAATACCAATCCGATGACATTGCTCTTTTTGCCGCATCAATACTGCCCATACTAGAAACTGGCTGGCGCTTAGATGGCTGATTGCGGAGGCTCTTCATGTCATAAGAACCGTTTGTCGGTAGATTGAGACTTTCTAGCGTCACATGGTCTTCGTCTAAAGTTCCAGCGACATAGGGACGAGCTTCCAAGATTGTCGCAGCCTTATAATCACCCTTAGCAGCTGCTTTAGGAAGCTGCACAATAGCCTTGACTAAATCTCGCTTACCGTCACCATCCGTGTCGTGGTCAGTCTCTACATAGACAGGGAAACGAACAATCTCACTGCCTTCATAAGTATACTCCTCATATCTATCTTCACCACTACTATATGGAAAAATTGGTTGTGAACGACCATTCAAAAAGAGGGGCTCTTTCTTTTCAGACCGATAGGCATCATGCAGTCGCTTGGCAACCGAATACATAGATTGCAGATTATCACCCTGGACACTGGCTGTCAAATCAGCTTCTTTTTCAATCATCCCCAGACTCTTTGCAAGATTTGCTCTGTCCTCTGCACTGCTGCCCAACTGAGAATCACTGACTGCTGCCCACTTGAGCAATTCATCTACAGCCTCTTGCAGGGTTATTTCCTTATCTGCGAGGGAAGGGTTTGAAAGGCCGCCTGTATAGGCAGATAAATCTTGACCTTTCACTGCAGTTGAGCCAGCGGAAGGTGCTGAGCTGACATCTTTAGCCAGAGCCAGAAGCTCCTGCTCCTGCGCTTGGCTAAGGCTAGGTGCTGCTTCATCAGGCACAAGTGGTGCCTTTTCTTGCTTTTCCGAGACCGAATCTTCTGAAGAAGTCTGACTTGCAGTTTCTACTGCCGTTGATTGTTGATCCTGAGAGCCAGTTTCAGAAGCCTTTGCAACTGTTTCTGTCTTGAGATTGTCCGTGCGCTCACTACTAGCTTGAGTCGCCTCATCCGCCTGAACAGCTTGCGCCAATACCAAAGGTGCAAGTAACAAACTTGGTAAGAGTAATGTAACTAGTCTTTTCTTTCTCATAAAGACACCTTTCCTTAGATAAAATCTTTTATAATAAGCCCATTATACTATGTAAGCGCTTTTATTTCAATCTATTCTATCTTTTATCTATGGAAATGTCAAAATATCTATAGAAGCAGAAAGACGCAAACGTTTGCGCCTTTCTGCTTCTTTTGGTACAATAAAGCCAATCAGTGAGAATGAAGAGGAGAATTTATATGGAAAACCAAACCTTAATGCAGTATTTTGAATGGTATCTGCCAGATGACGGTCAGCATTGGAATCGCTTAGCGGAAGATGCACCAAACTTAGCAGCGAAAGGAATTCGCAAGGTCTGGATGCCGCCGGCTTTCAAGGGAACCAGCTCTAATGATGTCGGATATGGCGTATATGACCTCTTTGATTTAGGAGAGTTTGACCAAAAAGGAACCGTACGCACCAAGTATGGATTGAAAGAAGAATA
>ERZ772786.336-NODE-336-length-19424-cov-3.820590_pt1 | contig 19424 bp, 17 predicted proteins | sample MGYA00511473_ERZ772786 | MGnify/ENA primary metagenome ERZ772786 (study PRJEB29015, sample SAMEA2738025) | human oral metagenome | biome: human oral; feature: human-associated habitat; material: saliva | place: China | collected 2252 ...
AGAAGAAAAATCAAGTTCTTGTGTATCTTTAATATTATCTAAAGAGGTATCTAAAAAGTTATTATATAGATTTAGTGCAGAATTTGCACCTCCGCTTGTAGCAAGGGTTTGCGGCAGTTCTTCAACGGAACTATGCGGAGGTGCAGAATTTGCACTTCCGCTTGTAGCAAGGGGTTGAGCGAAGTTATGCGGAGGTGCAGAATTTGCATTTCCGCTTGTAGCAAGGCTTTGTGGTACTTTTTTGTCATATTCTCCACGTAAATAGACATCTGTGGCACTAACTTCAAGTTCCGCTAGGTATAGTCGATTGGGCTCGTTTTTTCCAGTTTTCGGATTAAATCCCATTTTTTTCTGTAGCAAAAGATTTGCATTCTCAAGTTCCTTTTTGATATTAATCACAGTACGAGGAGAAACATCTAGTAAGTCAGCAAGCTCTTGGTTAGTAAAAATGAAATAAACATTGCCATTTTCATCGATCCACTCGTTCTTGAGAGAATACTCTTCACGATCCATAAGAACCATATAAGCCGCTTTAGCGCTAAGTGATAACTTTTTTTTGTATTTTTGACTGTAGTAAAGAACCTTAGGAAATTGGAAAAAAAGTTCTTTGTATCGATTGTCAGCTTTTCTAAAATTAAAAGAAGTCAAATTTGCAGTTCCTTTCTGTGATGTTTCTTGTTAGCAATAGGATAACAAAAAAAAGTAGAAGTTTCAAATGTTTTTTATAAGTATAGAAATATAGATATTAGTAAATTAGTAAATATTTATATTCTTATATATCTAAAATTACTAATTTACTAATATCTATAAAAATTTGAGATTGATGTTTATATAGAGCTATTTATAAAAAAATATCTATATATAGAAAAAGTTAAGTATCTATATATAGATAAATAGATATTTACAAATATAGAATAATACTAATATACTTAAATTGATTTTTTAGGATATTAATTGGAATATAACATTTATATCAACAAATGAGGATGAGTATTAGAAATATAAATTAATAAATATAGATATTTCTATATTTATATATTAGTATAGTTATGATATAATATATTTAACAGGAGGCAAAGATGGAAGAATTAGAACAAGCAAAACAGCTATTTAAAAAACGAAAAAAAGCAGTTACTATTATCATAGGTAATCAAAAAGGTGGAGTCGGTAAAACAACGAATACATACTTAATCGCCTACACTCTAGCTAAGCTTGGTATAAAAACGTTAGTATGTGACTTAGACCCACAATCAAATTCTACAAAAGCATTGATACTTACTAAATCACAAAACAGTAATGAAATAATGACTATTGATAAAACTTTGATGTGGGGTGTTCAGCAACGTGACTTAAAAGATTTGCCTGTTTCAATTATAGAAAATCTTGATTTGCTTCCCAGCTACATTGATTTTGAGGATTTCGCAAAGTATTTATATAAGAATACAAGCAATGAATATGAAGAAACACATCTCCTAGAACCATTGTTTGAACCTTTAAAAGAAGATTATGACATCATTCTAATAGATGTACCGCCATTAAGTGTAGAAGTAACAAGTAACGCTGTTATGTTTAGTGATTACGTTCTAATTTCTCTTCAAACACAAGATGATAGTATGACAGGAGCAATTGAATACATTAAAACCCTAGTTAAACTGAAGATGAAATATGAACTTGGTATAGAGGTGCTTGGTGCTTTACCGATGTTGTCAAATAGTAGAGGTTCTGTTGATAAACTAATTATTGAGTCAGCAAAAGAAGAGTGGGGAGAAGACCTTGTTTTTGAAACAGTGATTCCTCAAATGGAGCGCATTAAACGATTTAGTATAAATGGTATAACTGATGAAGATCGTTTTGACCGAAAAGTACTGGAAATGTATGAGAAAGTTGTTTCAGAAATGCTTTCTAAACTTATAGAATTTGAAGAGTAAAGGAGAGAAAAGAATAATATGGCAAGAAAAGGTTTATTAGAGCGAAAAGTTGAAGGAGCAATATCTCCAACTCAAAAGTTTGAAGCTGATGCAAGTATAAATATTGTAAAACCAGAAAAAAAACAGAAAAATCAATTCAAAAACCAAAAAGTCACCCTTAAAATTTCTGATGAAATAAAAACAAGTTTGGAAGCAATAAAAGTATTGCATAAATTGAAATTCGACTATGAAGCAATTCAATTTTTGATCGATGATTTTACTCAAAATTTGAGTGCAGATGAAAAACGTAGATATTCAGTTTTAAAAGATAATCTTTAAGGAGAGATAATGATGAATTTGAACGCCTAGTAGAGTATTTCAAGAAGAATTGTTTAAAAACAGGAATAATGTTTTTTTAAAAGAACAAAAAATATAGAAATAGGTAAATTTACTAATATCTATATTCTTAAAGATCAGATTTTAAAAACAGAGAAAAATATTCTCTCTGTTTTTTTGTATCAATTTGATGTTATCCTTAAATCTTAGAATCACTATTGTATAATTTAGACAAAGGACAAAAACATGAAAAAACCTACTATTCCTGGTAGATTGTTTAAAAACGATCTTCTGTATATTTCCGAATCTTTATTTAAGAATTGCTTTAACACGTTCCTGCAAAGCAGGAATAACCTGATCTAGAAACCAAGGATTTTTGGACTGCCAAATATTATTACGTGGCGAAGGGTGCACAAGGGGGAAAAATTCAGGTAGATATCTATCGAAATTCTTTACAGTATTGGTTAATTTTTCCGTCGATCTCTGTTTTAAGTAATATCGTTGAGCATAGGCACCAATCAAAAGTATTAATTGTTTATTTGGCATGAGATCTAATGTTTTCTTATGCCATTTTTCTGCAAAACCTTTTCTTGGAGGTAAGTCCCCCGTTTTACCTTTTCCAGGAAAATAATAATCCATTGGGACCACTGCAAAATATCCAGAATCATAAAAACATTCTCTATCAATACCTAACCATTCACGAAGCTTATCGCCGCTTAAATCATTGAAAAATATACCTAACTCTTGAGCACGAATCCCCGGTGCTTGTGCTATGATTATAATTTGAGCAGTCTCTGGAGCAGAAAAAAGTGGTTTTATCCCTTTTTCTGTATATGAAATATTATCTTCATCGTACATTATTTCTTTTAAAAGTTTTGAATAGCTCATCCAAATCGTCCTTTCTCTTCATTACTATATTGTAGCATCTTTGTATGAGGGAAAACTTGGTGCTTCTCAATTTTGTTAGCAAATTTCAATTTAAATTTTAAAAAATCATTTGACAAGTAAGTGATTATCCACTATAATAAAAAATAGTAAGTGATTACTCGCTTACCTAGAAAGAGGCTCTTATGGAAAAATTATTAGATTTACAAGCAATCTCTAAAAACTTTGGGCAGCAGCTTGTTCTCGACAAGATCAATTTTGACTTGATAGCTGGTCAAATTATCGGTTTAATCGGCCCATCCGGTGCTGGAAAATCAACCATGATTAAAACCATGCTTGGGATGGAAAAGGCGGATCAGGGAGAGGCGCTTGTGCTAGGGCATCATATGCCCAACCGCTATGTCTTGGGAGAAATTGGTTATATGGCACAATCGGATGCCCTCTATGAGTCACTGACGGGTTTCGAGAATCTGCAATTTTTTGCCCGGATGAAGGGACTGTCTCGCGCTGAGATTCCTGAAGCCATTAAACATGTCTCACAAGTTGTCGAACTAACGGAGCACCTCAATAAGTTCGTTTCAGGCTACTCTGGCGGTATGAAACGTCGATTGTCTTTAGCCATTGCACTTTTAGGGAATCCTAGACTCCTCATTCTTGATGAACCAACTGTTGGTATTGACCCTGCTCTGCGCCGTCAGGTTTGGAAAGAACTGCATCAATTGAAGTCTGAAGGGGTTGGCATATTGATTACCACCCATGTCATGGATGAGGCGGAGCTGACAGATAAGGTTGGACTGTTGCTTGATGGCAAAATGATCGCCTTTAACAGCCCCATTGCCCTTAAGTCATCATATGGTGTCAATACAGTTGAGGAAGTTTTCTTGAAAGCAGAGGGAGAATTAGAATGAAGATTTTGGCCATTTCAAAAAAAGTATTCCTGGAACTATTACGTGATAAACGAACCCTGATCCTATTATTTATGGCGCCTGTTTTTATCATGTGGCTCATGAATGCTGCTTTTTCCGCTAATACTGAAACAAATGTCAGCATCGCTGCCGTCGATGTTTCTGATAGTATTGTCAAATCCCTAGATGATGTGGAACATATCAAGGCCAAGGATTATAAAACAGAAAGTAAGGCAAATGAAGCCTTAAAAGATGAAAAAGTCGATGCCGTGCTTATCTTCAAGGACGAAAATATCTACCAGGTAACTTATACCAATACCGATCCTGGCAAAACAAACTTGTCCCGTCAGGTCATAACGAGCACCCTCAAGCAAGCGCAAATTCAGGACCAAATCGAAAATCTCAAGAAGGCACAAGAAGCCAGTGCTCAAGCTGTTAAAAAGGCACAAAGCCAGTCTGGCAATTTACAAGCCGGCGATTCTAATGAAGCAAATATCGACCAAGCCGAAACAGTAGAAATTAAAGGTTCTCAAGCTGATGATATTAACCTCTCTGAACAATATATTTATGGAGATGAGGACACCACTTTCTTTACCAAAATGGCTCCTATTCTGATGGGCTTCTTTGTATTCTTCTTTGTTTTTCTCATCTCAGGGATGGCTCTTTTGAAAGAACGTACCACGGGAACACTGGATCGCCTCCTAGCCACACCAGTCAAGCGATCTGATATCGTCTATGGCTACATGCTGGCTTATAGTCTTATTGCAGCACTTCAGACAGTTGTTATTGTCTTATCAACCATCTGGCTCTTAGATTTAGAAGTTCTTGGCAATATAGGAGATGTCATCATTGTCAATATTCTTTTTGCGCTCGTCGCTCTGGCATTTGGTCTCCTGCTGTCCACTTTGGCCAAGTCCGAATTTCAAATGATGCAATTTATCCCGCTCATTATCACTCCGCAACTTTTCCTTTCAGGTATCATTCCTTTAGATTCTATGGCAGACTGGGTGCAATCTATTGGGAAAGTTCTTCCACTTTATTATGCTGGGCACGCCTTATCAAAAATTGTTCTGAACGGTACCAGCATTATCCATCTTGGAAATGACCTGCTTGTCCTTTCCTTCTTCCTTGTCATTTTAACAATTTTGAATATCGTTGGACTAAAACGCTACCGCAAGGTATAATAGAGAAGAAAAGAACGAGGTAACGATGGACAACAATACAATTTTACATAGCTATCAGGATTGGCTGAAAGTACAAAAAATGCCTGCTGGAAAAAAGAAGACCCTTTCTGCTGCTGTTGAACTGTTTTCGCGGCAAGGTTACAATGGGACTTCGACTGCCCAAATTGCAGAAAAAGCCAGTATTAGTCAGGCCACCATTTTTAAATATTTCAAAACCAAAGAGGAGCTTTTATCAGAAATTATTGAGCCCCTCATTCCTGAGTTGAAAAAAGAATTTCTGCCAAAATTGAAGACCTATAGCAAGATTGAAGATGTTATTCACTTTATTGTTCAGAATCGCTTTCGTTTCTTAGCTCAAAATGCAGATATAATAAAAATAATACTTCAGGAAATCTTAGTTAATTCAGGACTACGTCAGAGTCTAATGGCTGCTATTCAAGATACTATTATTGATGATTTAAAAATGCAGCTAAGCCGGTTACAAAATGATAACCCCAATATTGTTACTTATCAGGAAGATTGTGAGGTTATCCGAACAGGCTTAGGACTCCTATTTGCATACTTTTTTCAACGATTTGTTCTTGAAATCTCAACACAGTCGGAGGAGAAAGATTTGAAGTGCATTGAAGAACAGCTTATTAAACTGATAACAACAAAAGTTTAATGAGATTATATCTACTATTTTTCAAAAACACCAAAGTATTAAATACTTTGGTGTTTTTCTCATTATGTGACTTTTATTTGTCTCGCTCCGTAGGTGCGAGACAAATAAACCACTCGCTATGCGGGTGCGCAATCTGCGGTTATACCAAAAAAACTCCAAACGCGCTACAATAAAGGTGTTCAAGCCTATTGTAAAGCGAAAGGAGAAAAGTATGGCTCAAAAAGCGCATAGTTTATCACACACAAAGTGGGTGTGTTCTACTACATTGTGATCACTCCTAAGTATAGACGAAAAGTAATCTATAATCAATATTGCAGCAGTTTAGGTGAGATATTTCACCGATTATGTCGCTACAGTTGGGCTTAATGAAGCCACGATAAAGAAATATATACAGGAACAGGAAAAGCATGATATTGCACTTGATAAATTGAGTGTGAAAGAATATGAAGATCCCTTTAGAGATAATGGTAAGTAATACAATTGCCTCTTTAAGAGGCTAGTGACGAGTCAAGAGCAGCGAGGCTTGAACAAAGAGAAAGCTAGCGTCTTTAGGCGCTGGCTGGTTATCTGGGCTTATAGCCCTGGTTCAAACCACCGTTTGACGGGTGGTTATGATTATTATTGGAGTTATATGTACTCAAATACTTTTTCTGCTCTGCTTATGAGCTTATATATTTTATACCTGTTCAGAATTATACTATCATGATTCATCCTTTTATCAGAAACTTAAAATTGGACGAATTCTACTACTAATTCAAGTTTAAAAGATAGTAAAGGGCACCTCTTTTCATACGTTTTTAGAGGTGCCCTAAATGTATAATGCCAGATTGAAGTGAACATAAGACAATCTATAACTGATTCTAATTAGTTGCAAATATACCCTTATGGGTATATAATGAGTATATAAATATATTGGAGTTTGTAAGGTGAAAAATATAACAGCAGAAGAACTTAAAACTAAGCTTTCGGAGAATATTCGAGTGATTGATGTGCGTGAAGGCTACGAATACAGTAATGGACATGTTCCAGGTGCGATTAATATCCCGATGAGTGAAATAGAAGGGCGCGTAAGCGAAATAAAAGAAGGAGACTACATTATTTGTCAATCTGGTGCGCGTTCAACAAATGTCTGTCAATGGCTTGAAATGCAAGGGTTAACTATCACTAATGTTCAAGGCGGAACATCATCATTCAGAGGAGTGTTAGAATATTAATGTTTAATTGGTTTAAGAAAATAGATGCTATCTCAACTTCTGATTTGTCTGTAGCTTTGAAAACGAAAAAGATGCAGTTGATTGATGTACGAGAAACAAGCGAGTATGCTTCTGGACATATCAAAGGCTCTAGAAACATTCCTTTAGGTCAGATTAGCTCATTTACAGCCCCTAAAGGGGTGAGAGTTGCAGTGATTTGTCAGTCTGGTATGCGATCTCGTCGAGCTTATAAAATTTTGAAAAAAAAGGGGTTGGATGTTGTAAATGTAAATGGTGGCATGATGGCATGGAAGGGAAAAATGGTAAACTAAATGACAAAGAGATTTTTGATTATCGGTGGAGTTGCCGGTGGGATGTCTGCAGCAACCCGTTTGCGTCGATTAAATGAAGATGCTGAAATAATTGTATTTGAGAAAGGGCCTTATGTCTCATTTGCAAACTGTGGTTTGCCTTATTATGTAAGCGGAGAAATAAAAGAGCGTGAAGGACTCATAGTTCAATCGGCTACCGCCTTGAAAAAACGATTTAACATTGATGTTCGTGAAAAATCTGAAGTTGTAAAAATTGATAGCGAAACAAAAACAGTGACAGTCCTTTCAGAAGGAGAAGAATACATCGAAAGCTATGACAAATTAATTTTATCTCCTGGAGCAAGACCATTTTTGCCCGATATTATTGGTTTGAATGACTCTGAAAACATTTTTACGTTACGCAATATTCCTGATGTTGATAGGATTGTTGAGTTCATAAAGATGAATAATCCTAAAAGGGCGACAATTATTGGGGCAGGCTTTATAGGCCTTGAAATGGCTGAAAATCTAGCAAATCGTGGATTACAAGTAACAATTGTAGAAAAAGCTCCTCATGTCTTACCACCGATTGATGCTGAGATGGCAGCTTTTGTCAATGAAGAACTTACAAAAAATAGTGTTAAGGTTTTGACGAATGCAGAAGCTGTTAAATTTTCGGGTAATGAGATTTTACTTGATAGCGGTGAAGTGATAGTATCAGATTTAACAATCCTATCAGTAGGTATTAAGCCCGAAACATCGCTTGCAAAACTTGCTGGTATTAAACTCGGGTTCCGAGATGGTATTGTTGTTGATGAACAATACGAAACTTCTATCAAAGATATTTATGCAGTTGGAGATGCAATTGTTGTAAAAAATCAAATTGGTCAAGATTCATTAATCTCACTTGCTAGTCCAGCAAATCGTCAAGGAAGACAAGTAGCTGATATTATTTCGGGATTATCATCTAAAAATAAAGGTTCACAAGGTACAGCAATCGTACGTGTATTTAATTTACAGGCTGCAAGTACAGGCTTGTCGGAGCGTCAAGTTCAATTATCAAATTTAACTTATAAAGCAATTCATATTACTGCGAATGATCATGCAGGGTATTATCCAGGGGCGAGTGCAATTACATTGAAACTCATATTTAACCCTGATAATGGCGAAATATATGGTGCACAAGCAGTTGGTCAAAAAGGTATTGACAAGCGCATAGACATTCTTTCAACTGCAATAAAAGCAGGATTGACAATCTTTGATTTACCTGAATTAGAGTTCACTTATGCACCACCATTTGGTTCAGCTAAAGATCCTGTCAATATGGTTGGCTATGCTGCAATGAATATTGCGCTTGGGCAATCATCCAATATTCAATGGCATGAGTTTGCAGAAGAATTGCATCAAGGAAAAATATTACTTGATGTTAGAAACCCTGATGAGATAGCAAGAGGGAAATTTGTCCATTCAGTAAATATTCCTCTTGATGAATTACGTTCAAGACTAGGGGAACTTGATAAAACAAAATCCTATATTGTGAGTTGCCAATCAGGACTGCGAAGCTACAATGCAGAACGAATTATGAAGCAAGAAGGCTTTGATGTAAAAAATCTTGATGGTGCTTACGGTCTATACAGCAAAGCCACACAAGAGCTGCTAGAAAAACCAACACAAAAAAATTAAAATAACTAAATAGGAAAGTTAAAAAATGGCTAAAAAAATTGTAATTATTGGTGGTGTTGCTGGTGGTGCTACTGCTGCAACCCGTTTACGTCGATTATCAGAAGAAGACGAGATAGTTCTCTTTGAAAAAGGACCATATATTTCTTTCGCTAATTGTGGTTTGCCTTATCATGTTGGGAAAGTTATTAAAGAACGAGAGGATTTATTGCTTCAAACACCAGAAGGGATGAGTGCACAGTATAACCTTGATATTCGAGTACTCAGTGAAGTGTTAGAAGTTCATCCTGAGGATCATAAAGTAATTGTTAAAAATCAGGAAACTGGCGAAACTTATGAAGAAAACTTTGATAAATTAATTATATCAACAGGTGCAAAAGCAATTATACCTCAGATTCCAGGTCTTTCTAATGCAAAGAATGTGTTCACTTTGCGAAATATTCCGGATATGGATAAGATTAAAGCACATATATCTAAATTTAATATTAAAACTGCAACCGTTATTGGGGGTGGTTTTATTGGTCTTGAGATGATGGAGAATCTTGTTGAACTTGGACTTAATGTTCAACTTGTGGAAATGTCACCACAAGTCATGCCTAATATTGATATAGAACTTGCTCAAATGCTCCATAGTCAGATTAATATGCATGGTGTAAAACTACTTCTTAACAATGGGTTAAAGTCTTTTCATGATAATGGCATGAAAATTGAACTCAATGATGGACAAATATTAGATACCGATATGACGATTTTATCAATCGGTGTAGTTCCCGAAAATTCACTTGCAAAAGATGCCAATATTGAGCTTGGTTTTAAAGGGGCTATCAAAGTTGACCGGCAAATGAGAACAAATTACGCTGATATATATGCTATTGGTGATGTGATTGAAGTTGAAGATGCGGTTTCTGGCCTTCCTACCAATATTCCACTAGCATGGCCTGCAAACCGTCAAGGGCGTTTGGTAGCAGATGTCATCAACGGAATGGAAGCTGAATATACAGGAACGCAAGGGACTTCTGTTGCAAAAGTTTTTGAGCTCACAGTAGCGGGAACAGGCAATTCAGAGCGTTTACTCAAGAGTCAAGGGATTGAGTATGAAGTAATTCATATTCATCCAAATTCACACGCAGGATATTATCCAGGTGCTTCTCCCATAGCACTGAAGCTCTTGTTTGGAAGAAAAGATGGTAAGATTTTTGGGGCTCAAGCTGTCGGGGTAGAAGGCGTTGAAAAGCGTATTGATGTAATAGCGACTGCGATGAAATTTGGCGCGAAAGCACCAGATTTAGCAAAAATTGAATTATCTTATGCACCTCCTTATTCATCCGCCAAAGATCCGGTCAATATGTTAGGGTATACAGCGGATAATATGATGCGTGAGAAAGTCTCAACTTTTCAATGGTCAGAAATTTCGGATTTGAAAGCAGCTGGTGCATATTTCCTTGATGTGCGGGAAGATTTTGAGTTAGCGACTGGCTTGATTGAAGGTGGCATTCAAATACCATTGAACCAACTTCGAGATCGTCTCAACGAATTGCCAAAAGATCAAACGATATATGTGTATTGTCAAGTCGGGGCACGTGGCTACAATGCAGCAAGAATTCTTATGCAAGAAGGATTTGAAGTGAAAAATCTTGATGGTGGATATAAAACTTATAAAAATAGTAAATATCAACTTCGGAATATTACATTCAAGTCTGAAAATCTTGATAAGCCAAAAACTTCGCAAACTTTTAATGGTGAAGATATAGAACTTGATGCTTGCGGTCTCCAGTGTCCAGGCCCAATATTAAAGGTCAAAGAAAATATCGACAAAATGGAATTAGGTCAACGTTTGAATATTAAGGCGAGTGACTTTGGTTTCGCTGCGGATATTGAAAATTGGGCAAAAGCAACAGGTAATACAGTTATCAAAAACGAAATTGAAAGCAATAAAATTGTTGCAACTGTTTTAAAGGGAAAAGAAAATCCCGATGAAGTCTTAAAGGCATTATCAAAGATATCTGAAGGTACAATGACCACGACTCCAAAAGGAGCAACAATTGTTCTTTTTTCTGGTGATCTCGATAAGGCGCTTGCTAGTATGATTATTGCAACAGGTGCAGCTTCATTTGGTAAAGAGGTAACCATTTTTTGCACCTTCTGGGGCTTAAATTTGCTTAAAAAGAATGTCAAAATTAAGAAAAAAGGTATAGCAAAGCTTTTTGATATAATGTTGCCGAGCCAAGCTAATCAAATGCCGATTTCTAAAATGAACATGGCAGGCATGGGATCTGTGATGATTAAAGAAGTGATGAAACAAAAAAATGTTGATGCTTTACCTATCATGATTGAAAAAGCTCATCAATTGGGAGTAAAATTTGTTGCTTGTACTATGAGCATGGACATTATGGGAATTGATAAAGTAGAACTTTTTGATTGGGTAGAGTATGGCGGTGTTGCAACATTTATTGGAGACAGTGAAGAAGCTAACATGCAATTATTTATATAAATAATTGTATATCGGCGATAATACTTTCACATCTTGCAAGGACTTGTTGGGGAGTTGTCTGAATCTACGGTTAAATTGCAAACTAACCGTAGATGAAAATTTCAATACACCATTTGCTATTAATATTGAAGGTATGTCAACCTGACGAGTCAAGAAATTGGAAAAGAAGTGAAAAATAGAAGAATTGTAATCAAATGCTCAATTCAAGAGATTATTGTTGAGTTTGGAAGTTAAGAAGAGTGTATAATTTTTATATGAATAGTTATAATAACAAAATGGAAAATCGAATTAAACGTGCTACAGGTCAACTTCAAGGTATCTTGCGGATGATGGAAGAAGATAGGGAGTGTGTTGATGTTATTACACAGCTTTCTGCTGTTCGTTCAAGTCTTGATAGTTTGATTGGAGTCATTGTTGCAGAGAATCTTAAGTCTTGTTTACTTGATGACTCGTCTGATAAGGACATTAAAATAGAACAAGCAATTAAAATGATTATCAAGAAATGATCTATAGGTGATAGATTAATTTGAACAATGCTATGACTGGTTCTGTTGCGAAGTTTTCTAATGTTCTAGATTTAGTGTAAAATGTAAGAAAAAAGATAGCGAGGACAGAGGTATGAATCATTTTAAAGGCAAACACTTCCAAAAAGACGTAATTATTGTCGCTGTGGGCTACTATCTTCGTTACAATTTGAGCTATCGTGAAGTCCAAGAACTCTGCTTTATGACCGTGGAATAAATGTTTGCCATACTACGATTTATCGATGGGTTCAAGAATACAGTAAAGTTTTCTATCATCTCTGGAAAAAGAAAAATAGACAGTCCTTCTATTCGTGGAAAATGGATGAAACCTATATCAAAATTAAGGGGCGTTGGCATTATCTCTATCGAGCGATTGATGCGGACGGTTTAACCTTAGATATCTGGTTACGAAAGAAACGAGATACACAAGCCACTTATGCTTTTTTAAAACGACTCCATAAACAATTTGGACATCCTAGAGTCATCGTAACAGATAAAGCTCCCTCTATTGGATCTGCCTTTAAAAAGTTACAAAGAAACGGGTTATACACCAAAACAGAGCATCGAACCGTGAAATATCTTAACAATTTAATAGAACAAGACCATCGACCTATTAAACGACGGAATAAATTTTATCGAAGTCTACGTACTGCCTCAACCACGATTAAGGGCATGGAGACCATTCGAGGAATATACAAAAAGAACCGAAGAAATGGAACACTCTTCGGCTTTTCAGTTTCTACTGAAATCAAAATATTAATGGGAATACCTGCTTAAATTGACGGTTGGTCAGAGATAGTGTTTTTGAGTTTCAGACTTTGCAACAGAACCGGAACGGGTATTCGTTTGTCTGAATGTACCAATGCTGATGTTAAACATCTTAATCTCAAAACTTTAACCATCGAAGTGACTCGTAAAGGAGGAAAAAAAGACGTAGTGTCTATTGCCCCTTTCACGAAAATCTATATTGAAAAATACCTTGATTTAAGAAAGTCGACTTATCTACCGGACAATAAAGAACAAGCTTTATTTTTATCCAAACATAAAGGAATCGCAAAAAGAATTGATAACCGCACCGTTGAAAATCTAGTCGGGAAATACTCAAAAGCTTTTAGAATTGAGGTATCGCCCCATAAATTAAGACATACTCTTGCTACACGTCTTTATTCAGAAACTAAAAATCAAGCATTAATCGCTAATCAATTAGGTCATACCGATTTAAATACTTCTGCGATTTATATCTCCATTGTTGATGATGAAAACAGAAAAGGGCTTGACCAATTATAAAATAAAACAAATAAAAAAAGCCTAGAAAACTAGGCTTTTTCACATAAAATCATGCAATTTTATCAAAAGTTTTGTTATACTAATAAGGTAGAAGTTTAATAGACGGTGGCTCTGAAAGGTGGTGAGGCTTATGAAAGTAAGTTCAAAATCCAACGGAAAGGAGCACTCTTATAATGAGTGTAGCAATGCTAGTGACTGCAATTTGTAGTTTTCTGATAAGTTTGCTTACATTTATTGTTTTGTTGATTGAAAAAATCACGAAAAAATAAGAACCGTCTGACTTTAGCACGTTAACGGTTCTTAGAACTAACAAATGCTACCGACTTTTAATCGGCTACACTAGGACTTGTTACTAGCAAGTCCTTTTTCTTTACCATCATTATATCATACAATGTTTTAATAGACAACAGTGTAATTTCTAAAATCTTTGTTGATTGAAAAAATAATAAAAAAATACTGTCAATCTTTTTAAATAAAGACGAAAATTAAATACATCTTCGTTATACATCTTTCAGGTTAAAAAGTCAAAGTTTTTTCAATTTTGCTCTTTTTTTTCGGAACAACTTTTATCAATTTTTGTTTTTTGTTATTTTCTGTATAGTTTTAATTATTTTATTTTTCACTCTATTCCGTATATTACAGTTTTAATTTTTCTGAAAGTTCCTTATTTAACAACTACATCTACTTCTCTCTTCATTTTTGCCCAAAACAACATCTTTCGCAAAAACTCTAATTTTTCGGATAGTTATTTTTTTAGTGTTTCTTGCTATTAAAGGGGTTGTGGGTGTTTTACTTATTTTTTTATGACTTTTACCAGCATTATGAGATTAGTATGATAAAATAAGAATATTATGAGCTGTGTTTTTCGTGTTTTTGCAATTTTCAGAAACTTCTTTATTTTATGTACGTTTTACTTTTTGTATTATTTCTGAATTTGCTAATTATTTAGATTAATATATAATACAATATAATTATCTATTTTTAATTCTTACATAATTTTCGTTATGTATTTATTTTTACGTTATGAAAAAAAAGACACTTTTCATGCCTTTTTTCTTTTTTTGAATTTTGCTGGATTCAATAGAAAAATTTCTTTTACAACTGTTTCAAATTCATCATCCAAAATTTGTCGACAATAACTAAAGTAAGCATCTTCATTAATATTGGTCAACATTAAATCTTCCAATTCGTCTAATTTTGACAACTGAGTAGAAATGGCAATGAAGTATTGCTTTTTAGTTTTAGCAGCTACTTTTTTAATGGCTTCAATTTCTTCGTCAATCAGAGCTTCTTTTGCTTCTATATGATTGCCTTTCAAATTTTCCTTGAAAACTAACAGTTGATTAATATTTTCTTGAACATCATGCATGGATGTCACTTCTGTCTGAAGAATTTCAACATTATGGGGCAGGTTATTATAGAAGTTTTTGACGTTAGTAAGTAAATCATTTTTTCTTTCACTAAACAACATTCTACTAGCGTTACCACGAACTTCGTAGATGCGGACATACTCTTCTTTGAAGTTGGTGTATGTTCCTTCTAGCTTTTTTTTGTTCGTATAGTTTAAAGGAAGAAAATTTACTTTTTTGAACGTTTCTTCTTCAAGAACAATTTTCTTTCTCCGTGACAATGGCTTTAAAAAATATAAAGCTGCTAATTTGTAGTCGTACAAACCAAAGTAGTCAAAATCATTGACCTTTACCAGCGTTCGGACAATGAAAATCATACTGATACAAATGATGAGGTAGACTGAAATGTTACTTCCTAAAACTGGAATGAGAAACAATGCCAGTAGAAAAAAGACGCCAGACATGATGACTGAACCTAACGTGAAAGGCTTAACGTCAATGTTTATCCACTTCACCCACGCATTTAGCGATACCTTGTTGTACATGAAATTTTTAGTGATTCGTAATGGAATTTGGTATTTTTCTTTCAAAAACTCATCCTCGATTTTTCTATTATTGTCTTACACTTAAACTATCCATTATTTTAAAAAAAAACAGAATTTCTTCTGCTTTTTATTTTTTAATGAACGTCATGTTGACTTTTAAATCATGATATTGAGAATCTATCATGAACTTCACTTTTGCATTATAATTTTTCTTCGTTGATTTACTTACTAAATCGTAAAATTCCAAGGCTTTTCCAGCACTTAACATCTCTAATTCTTCAGAGGTAAATTTTCTTCCCAATGGTGAGAAATACGGATCTAGGGAATAATTTTTCTTTTTAAAGACCACTTTCACCATCTTATTCGGGTCAGTGAAATAACGATTGAGAATCCAATATTTCTTGCCTTCTGATTTTTCCTCAAGTTCTAAGACAAAGTAGGCACTGTAAGTTCCAGATTTGTCTTTCTTCATTAAGTTATCAATTTTTAGCGTCTGACCGGCTAATAGTTGACTTAATTCATCTGTCGTAATCACACGGTCGTCAGTTAATTTCTTTCTGATTTGATAAGGAAAGTCGTCTTTCTCTCCAAAGTAAATGTTGTCTGCATTTGGAACCATTTCAGTAATTAAACCAAAGTAATCTCTGCCGTTCACATTTCCCTCTCCAATTTTTGCTTTGATATTGACCTCAGGTGTCATTGCAAAGGTAATTTCCTCCAAATTGGATAATTGTTCCAATTCTTCGTTAGTAAAGGTATGTTCTTTTCCATTTGACCAGGCATATTGTTTTGGAAGTTTTACTTCTCTGCCATCAGGTAAATCTATTGAAATTTTTTCTGTTGGAATGAACAACATATTGGCATCCACATGATTTACAACAAGCTCTTGTACGCCAGTTAAGCCTTTAATGACTGATAAGTCATGGTTGACTAATTCCATTACAGACTCATAGACTTGCTCTATGGTTTTGTTTCCACTGTCCAAAAATTCGTTAAGCTTTTGTGTCGTGTGCCAATCCGAAATCAACAAATTTTGACTCATCAAATATGAAATAATTCCGGCAGGACTTAATATTAACTCTCCATTTTTGTATTCAATTAATTCTGAACCTGCACTCATTGCCTCTGGAATTGCTTGTAATCGTGACGCACCTGTCCCAATATTTTTTTTCTTCAATAGTTCAAGCAAACGATCAATGTTGAGCTTCGCAGGCATGGTGTTGCTTCCTTCTTCAATCGTTAATATGACTGTTTTTCCTTCCAACATTTCACCATCCAAATCGCTCTTACTATTGACTTTTCCAAAGACTTCATCAAAGCCAAAATTAGTGACTTTTTTACAAGTCGCTTCAAAATTTGGATTATTTTTTAGTCTCAAGCGATACGAAATATATTTCTTGTTTTCACACATGATCATTAAAGAACGTTTAGCCACAAGGTCATAAATCGCAAGCTCTGTTTCGTTATGATTCATTTTGAATTCTACCGGCTGAACCACTTTAAGAACACGAATTCCTCCGTGCCCGTCAATAGAATCTGCCACGTATGGTTTTCTCGGGGTGAGACAATTAATTTTTTCAGCTTGACTTTCTAAGCCAAACCAAGCAATGAGCGCATCTTTTAATTCAACTAATTCTTCAAATTGATTGGCTAAAATGTGACGGTCGTTAGTTCTGTGATACGAAATGAAGCCTTCATCTTTCAACTTTTGGGCAGAACGCACAATTTGTTCGGGGTCGAAACCTTTGTCAATCAAAGCCACAAGGTCATCACCTAACGGCAATTCTTCTGGCGTTTTTTCTTTAGCCACTGCCTTAACTTCTCCAATGACATCATTTTGCGAAAGCATCTCATTTTGTGTTTCTTCTGGAGTATCATAGCGCCATTCGTCACCGTCTGTATATTTCCTTGAGAAAACTAAACCGGAGTTCTCTTCGTAGTATCTATTCTCAAAGTAGGACTTTTTCTTGAAGTTTTTTCGCTCTGCTAATCTGTCACCAATGAATTTCAGTATCATTGATTTCAAGCGTCCGGCACGTAAATTTACAAATTTTTGCCGACCACCTTTGCCTTTTATCTTACTTTTGATTTTGATTCCATATTCACCTAATTTAACATTCAATGCTTCGGTCAGTTGCATGGAAATGTAGTCCCAAATGCGTCGATTGCGTGAACGAACATAGGCTTTGTCAGTTCGGTCAACGATTTCCATAGTGTCAAATGCGTGTTGTACTTCTTTGACACCAGAATCAGGGAAATGCATTCGATAGACAGGCTTATTCCAGCCTATCCAGTCTATGATGTCCCACTGAATCAAATCTCCTTCTCCTGATGGATCATCATCACCTGCAATGACAAAGGCATCACATTCTGCACTTTCTGTGGCAATTCGGTCAATAATTTCCTTAGTCGTTTCGCCTTTTTTGTTGACCATGTACATTAATTTCCAAGTGAAATCACGCATGACCCAAGGCAAGTGAGCAAAGGACCACTTATGATAAAAATCAGACCGTTCTTTAGGTACTAAGTCCTCAGGTTTTCTCAATTTAAGTAAATGACCAGCAGCATGACCAATGACATAATCGTGACCATTTCTTGTTCCAGTTTGACCACCTAATGCTTTTGAAAAGTCTTGAGCTGCCATTTTCTTTTCTGCTAAAATGTAAAATTTCATTTGGACTCCTTATTATTGTTCTTTCACTCTTAACTATTCATTATTATTTTTTTTTTTACAATTTTTTTGAAGAATTTGAAACGGTCAAAAAAGAAAGAAAAAAAAAGAAAAAGAAAAAAAAGTCTTAAACAAAGACGTCTTTAATTCTCTTTAAAAAGTCTTTAAAAGTCTTTAAGGTCTTTAGGATTGAGAAAATTGCTCTGCTAGAGGCACTTATTCGTCCATAGGTACCTTTTTTTCCGTAATAGGTACCTTTTTTTCCGTAATAAGCACCTTTTTTTCCGCAATAGGTACCTTTTTTTCCGCAATAGGTACCTTTTTTTCCGTGGATAGGTACCCTTTTTTCCGAAATTTTTACCAAAAATGCCATAGGTACCTTTTTTTCCGCAGATAGGTACCCTTTTTTCCGCAATAGGTACCCTTTTTTCCGCAATAGGTATCTTTTTTTCCGCAATAGGTACCTTTTTTTCCGCATTGAGGTAAAAAAGTCCTTTTTTTCTCCTCGAATTTCTTGTCTTTTTCGCCACTAAAGTGGCGATTTTTTGTTTCCTGTAAAAATCTTAAATAGAAAGGAATCTAAAATGAAAGCATCCGAGGAAGAAAATACTCCGATATCGACAGAAGTCTTACTGCAAAATGGATTTACATCTATCATTACAAAGGACTTTAAATCCAAAGATATTGACCTTTTTCGCTCACTCATCTATCTAATAGGAAGAAATCCTTACGAAAGAAATGTTTTTACGGAAAGAAAAATTAGGGAACTGGCAGATTTTTCACCACGCAATTACGACCCGAAAACCTTTGATATCTATATCACGGAAGTGTTGAAAAAGATTGCTCAATCTATCTTTATCAGCGACAACGAGAAGAAACTTCAGGTACTTCCTTTATTTTCATATCTCGAATATGACTACGAAGAACGCTGCCTAACGGCAGAAGCAAACATTAACTTAATCAATTACCTCGATATCAAAAACAAACGAAAAGAATTTTTTGCTTTAAATATTTCTGTCAATAATCAGCTAAAAAACAAATACGCCAAGCTTCTTCTTCCGCAATTAGAACGGTGGCAAAGCATCGGTAAATTAACTTTGAGCGTTCAGAAGTTAAAAGAATTAATGTCTGTGGATGAAGATTACGTGAACAAAAAATTCATGCAAAAAATCATTATTCCAGCAGTCAATGAGTTGAAGCCACACTTCAAAAACTTAAAGGTCGAAAAACTCAAAGACGGAAGAACCATTAGTCGTTTGAAATTTACGTTTACACCTATTCAAAGAATCTCAGACCAAAAGCAACGTCAACTGGGCGCACCGAACACCATTAACGATGCAATTTTTAACTTCATAGACCAAATTTAGAGATGAAAGGACTCTCATATGTACAACAAGTCTATCCTCGATGGCATAATACGTGAACTAAAAAATAAGTTCTACCACTCCACTGATAATGATATTTTGAAAAAATATTTCTTAACAACTGCTCA
>ERZ772786.339-NODE-339-length-19329-cov-5.202345_pt1 | contig 19329 bp, 20 predicted proteins | sample MGYA00511473_ERZ772786 | MGnify/ENA primary metagenome ERZ772786 (study PRJEB29015, sample SAMEA2738025) | human oral metagenome | biome: human oral; feature: human-associated habitat; material: saliva | place: China | collected 2252 ...
CAACAATAAATGCATAACATATAAAACATGCATTATCCCTCTTTGATAATATATACAAAAATCCCAGATAAAAATTAAAGAAAAGATTTACATTCATGCTATTTTATGCTATAATTTTCCAACCTTAAAATAGGAGAATATAAGATGAAATACTTTGTACGCCTTGCTACAGAGCAAGATAAACCCGCAGTTGCTAAATTCTATGATAATTCTTTACCATTGATTGATGAAAAACAAACGAGTTGGATAAAAAATATTTATCCCTCAATTGATACGGCTCTAAAAGCAATTGACTTATCTCAGCTCTTTGTTTGTTATGATTCAAATGATATTGTTTCAGGAACTGTGATTCTAAATAATCAATCAGATAAAGAGTATGAAAATATTACCTGGGGTACTCCAGAGCTTGATCCTAATCAAATCTTGGTAATACATACTTTAATTATAGATCCTAAAAAATTAAATCAAGGAATCGCAAGTGCCATGATCAACTTTATAAAAGAATTTGGCAAAAGCAATAGTATGGTAACTATTAGATTAGATACTAATTTTAAAAATACACCTGCACAGAAACTTTATGAAAAACATCAATTTGTATTTCGAGGGAGAACCAATCTCAAGAGCTTTGATAACAAAGGATGGGACGATTGCGTATTTTATGAATTTTGTCTTAAATAATTGAAAATCTAAAAATAAGTAAAAACCACTATTTTTTTTTAGTGGTTTTTACTTATTTTTAGATTTTCTTTTTTGAACAATATTTTTCAATTTATTTTAAATTCTACCCATTAAATTTTATTATAATTTCTTTAAATTAATTGCTACAAAGAGGACCAGTAATATTTGCATATTTGAACTGATTAAATATCTTTCTTAAAAATTAGAGTTTTCCTAAAACTTACATCAATTATTCTTAAATATTTTTAAATAATGAATTAAATACACAACATCTTTGCCTTTCTCTAAATCTAACTATATCAGAAAATAAGCTCTTTTTTGGGTGAAGGAATAAACTGAGATATTTTCCTCAATATCATTTTACTATTTTTTATGATATTATTTATTGATTAATGGTTTTTTTTGGAGTATAATATCAGATAAACAGATGTTTTGTGTTAAATATGCTACTGGAGGGGAGAGATGGATAAAAATAAATTAAATAACTTTTTTGACTACTCACTTGAACCTCGCAGAGCTATCCTTTTTGAAGATGTCAAATCAAATTACGCCTCTATTGAATGCGTTCAACGAAATCTTAACCCTTTGACAACTTCTCTTTGCGTCATGAGTCGTGCAGATAACACTAAAGGTTTAACGCTTGCCTCTAGTCCTACTTTTAAAAAAGTCTTTGGAATGAAAAACATAAGTCGTGCCAGTGATTTACCCTTTATTATTGAAACAAGAAAATTCAATTTCCCACAATGGTATCGAACACATACAGATATTTACGGACAAAGGACTGAACCAACTTTGCAGTATGTCGCTTTCATCGAATCTTGGGCAAAACGAACATGGCTTGTTCCGCCTCAAATGCAGCTCTATGTAGATTATAAAATCAAAGTTACTGAAATTCTAACCAATTACACATCAATTGAAGAAATTCACTCTTACTCAATTGATGAATCATTTTTAGATATCACAGAATCTCTTAACTTCTTCTATCCTGATATTAGAAACCGATATGAGCAAATGAATCTGATTGCTTTAGATTTACAACGTGAGATTTTGGATAAGTTAGGGCTTTATGTAACTGTAGGGATGGGTGATAATCCTCTACTTGCAAAACTTGCCATGGATAACTATGCCAAACATAATCAGAATATGAGAGCATTAATACGGTATGAAGATGTGCCTAGTAAACTCTGGACTCTTCCTAAGATGACTGACTTCTGGGGAATTGGAAAACGAACTGAGAAACGTTTGAACAAGTTAGGAATCAGTTCTATTAAAGAGCTTGCAAATGCTGACCCTCTTCTCCTTAAACAAAAATTAGGCACAATTGGACTCCAACATTTTTTCCATGCAAATGGAATTGATGAAAGTAATGTAAGGGAAAAATATATTCCTAAATCTTCTAGCTTCAGCAATTCTCAAATTCTACCTCGTGACTACCATAAACAAAAAGAAATAGAACTTGTGATTAAAGAAATGGCTGAAAACTTAGCGATAAGGCTAAGAAAGGGTGGAAAAATGGCAAGCAATCTTTCACTTTATGTGGGTGCTGCAGCAAGCTCTGAACACTCTTCTATTAAAATTTCACGCAATATTGAAGCAACACAAAATACAAAGGAACTGCAAGACCTCGCAATTCGTTTATTTCGTGAAAAATATCAAGGTGGAGCAGTAAGGCAAATAGGAATAAGTGGCAATCAACTCTCTGATAATTCGGTCAAACAACTTTCTTTATTTGAAACTGTTGAAGAAAATCAATCCAACGAAAAGCAGGAATCCCTTCAAAAAGCCATTGACGAAATCAGAGAAAAATTCGATTTTCTATCCATTCAAAAAGCAAGTAGTTTATCCGAAGGTTCACGTGTGATTTATCGAAATAAACTTATTGGAGGTCATGCAGCAAGTCAAAATAAGGAGGATAAAGATGTCAGTTGACCGTTCTTATAGTTCCTATGAAGTCATTCGAGCATATCAGGATAGAGGAATGATGAAATGGGGATCATTTGCGACCGGAGAGTTGACCGAGGCCCAAAATGCATTTGTTAAAGAGCAAAATAGTGATAAAATCTTACAACCTTTATCACATCACATTATACTTCATCTTCTCAACCAGTCATTTACTAATCAAGTACAAGTCAAAATTAAATATCAATCTAAGGATAAAATAACTGAAGTTTTTGGTTTTGTATCAGAATTTATCAATAATCAAGTTAGAATAAAATCCACAGATAAAATTCACCTCATATCTATCGAAAAAATTATAAATATTTCATAATTAATGAAAAAAGCATGTTATGTCCAAACATGCTTTTTTATTACTATAGCTTCGTTGAATACAATAATTTCATAAATAAGAATAATTTTTAATATTTATTCAGATGACATCTCATGATATAATTGTTTAAAGAATAAGTTCAAAAGGAGAAGATTTATGGAATATCAACTAAGTTCAACATCAATGGCACCACTAGTGGAGATTAGTCTTAACAATAATGAAGAGATTCAAATTGAGTCTGGAGCGATGGTCTATCATAACGCTGCTGTTAAACTTGAAGGAAAAATGAACAGCAATGGAAAAGGAGGACTTGGAGGTGCTTTAAAAGCTCTTGGTCGTTCAATTACAAGTGGAGAAAGTTTCTTTATTACTAAAGCAAGCGCAATAGGTACAAATGGTAAAATTTCGCTTGCTCCTGCTAGCCTTGGTTCAATCAAGGAAATTCTTGTCGGTCAAGAACAGTGGAATCTTAACACAGGGGCATTCCTCGTTAGTGAGGGTGGTGTCCATTACATAATGGAACGTCAAAAATTAGATGAAGCATTATTTGGAGGAACTGGTGGTCTTTTTGTGATGAAAACACAGGGCAGCGGAAAGATGTTAATCAGCGGTTACGGGGATATTGTAGAAATAGCTCTTGATGGAACAGAAGATTTTGTAGTTGATAATCAACATGTTTTAGTATGGACTGAATCTTTGAGTTATTCAATTGAAGTTGCTTCCGGAACATTTGGTTTTAAGACAGGAGAAGGGTTAGTTAATAAATTTCGAGGTAAGGGAAAAATCCTGATTCAAAGTAGAAATGTTGAAGCCCTCGCACAGTCAATCATTCCATTCATACCAAGTAAAGGATAAATAAAAAGTCACTAAACTTTAGTGGCTTTTTATTTTATAAGTTTCCCTATTTTTCAATAATATCTTGTTGTTTTATGTATTTTAAATTTTGCACACTATTTTCACACTAAATTTTATTTTAGTTTCTATCGTATATTGCTACACTAACATTCAGTAATAATTCTATATCTTAAATTGGTTTTGAACATTCTTTAGTTATTCTAATACATTCAAATCTTTTTATTTATTGAAATGTCACGAACTGAAATATCATTATATAAACTAAAATATAAATAAAAACAAAATTTCTGGCACCTGATTATCTTAAGCTTGTATTTCTAATAATACTGTGATTTTCGTAGAGACCGAAAAGCCAAAGCTTTGGAACCTCTTGGACTTTTAAATATCGACGGAAATCTAAGTTCAATTGGGTATAAAAGCATAGTCAAATTTCGGACTAACTTACTCTGTTTTAAACTTCGAAATAGAACCATTTTATGGCTTCATAGTGGGAAAGAGGAGCACATCTCTAATAGTTGTTGTATTAGTTAAGAGCATAACAAGTCGGTCAATCCCAATCCCTAATCCTCCAGTAGGGGGCATTCCATACTCTAAAGCCTCTACATAATCATAATCTATACCAGTCGCTTCTTCATCACCTAATTCTTTATCTCTTGCTTGATTTTTAAATCTTTCTAACTGATCTATCGGATCATTCAATTCAGAATATGCATTAGCATATTCATGCCCACCGATAAACAATTCGAATCTCTCAGTAAACCTTGGATCTTCTTTACTCATTTTAGCAAGAGGTGTTATTTCTTTTGGGTGGCCAAAAATAAACGTGGGTTGAATCAAAGTTTCCTCAACAAATTTTTCAAAGAATTCATTAATGATATGCCCAATTGTAAAATGTCTTTGTACCTCAATACCATGATTAACAGCAATATTTACTGCCTCTTCAAAGGTCATCTGTTTTCTAAAATCGATCCCTATTTTTTCTTTTATTGCATCAACCATATGTAATCTTTTAAAATTCTTAGATAAATCTATTGAGGTTTTCTTTCCTGATAACTCTACCTCAACTACTGTACTTGAAGCAACGGATAATGCTGCACTTTTAAAAATACCTTCTGTTAAATTCATAATATCTCTAAGATCAGAATAAGCTTCATAACATTCTAACATGGTAAATTCAGGATTATGAGTATTATCCATCCCCTCATTACGAAAGTCTCTTCCTATTTCATATACTTTTTCCATTCCACCAACAATTAACCTCTTCAAATGCAACTCCGTAGCAATTCGAAGTGTCATATCTATATCTAAAGCATTATGATGAGTAGTAAATGGTTTTGCTGAAGCGCCGCCAGCTTGATTTTCCAAAACTGGAGTTTCTACTTCGAGGTATCCTCTATCATCCAAATACTTTCTCACTGAGCTGATAATATTGCTTCTCATCCTAAAGCGTTCTAAACTTTCATGATTAGAAATCAAATCTAAGTAGCGTTTACGATAACGAGTTTCTGTATCAGTGAGGCCGTGCCATTTTTCAGGAAGTGGGTGCAAAGCTTTTGATAGATGCGTTAAACGAGTAGCTTTAACAGTGACTTCACCAGTGTCAGTTTTCATAACGTCGCCTTCAACACCTAGAATGTCTCCCAAATCCGATTTTTTAAAAATATCGTAATTTTCCTCACCCACAATATCTTTACGCACGTAAATCTGGATTTGCCCCTCTCGGTCTTGAAGGTTGGCAAAGCCAACTTTACCTTTGCCACGCTTGGTCATCATACGCCCAGCAATCATTGCTGTTAAAGCTTTTGCTTCCAAATCTTCTTTACTGTCTGCGTCGAAATTTTGATGTAACTCTCCTGAATCTGTCGTGCGTATAAACTTTTTCCCAAAAGGACTAATCCCCTTTTCACGCAACTCTTCCATCTTTTCACGCCTAACTTTCATTTGGTCATTCAACTCGATGCTTACTGTCATTATAAATCTCCTTTGCTCCTTGCTTTATGTTTTTTCTTTATATAGTACTTTGTTAGATCTAACATACTCAAAAAATTTTTTATAATAATACCACTTTTCAGATCCTGTTGCAAAGCTCCTCATAATTCTCTAATTAAGTATAAAATATAAGAATCTAAAACTTTGATTTTTTTGGAACTGGAATTAGCGCTTATTATATTTTATAATAGTATTAATATAAGGTGTTAAATGTTTATATGTGATTATTTGAAGTATAAATAAAGTGTAAAGTTAGCTAAAAAATCAAATTAAGCTATAATTAAAGATACTTTTTGTAATTATTTAGTATGTTTAGAATATAAACTATATAAAATAGAGGTCTAAAAAATGGATAAAAAAACAAAAAAATATTCTGAAGAAGAGCTTGCAATTGGAATTATTTTCAAAGAATTTCGAATATCAAAAGGTTTTTCCCAACTAGAAGCAGCTGGTAACGAGATTTCAGTTACACATCTTTCAAATTTTGAGAATGGGAAAACTGTCATATCTACAAATCATTTCCTTAATATTCTACAAAATATAAATGTAAATATGTTTGAATTTCAAAATTCTTTAAATCAATATTTTCAAAAAAAAGATTTATTACTTTTTAACATAGAGATGGCAGATGCTTTTGCTGAGAAAAACGTATCAAAATTACGTATGATTACTGAAGAATTGCATAAAAAATTAGAAATAAGTTCAACTATCTCAACCACCAAAAAATACAGACTTGATTATATTCGTGCAAAATCTATTCTCTCTTTTGTTGATTCATCTTATTTCCTTACAAAAAGTGAAATAACTTTTTTAGAAAACTACCTTTATAATCTTAAAGAATGGGGACAATATGATATAGCAATTTTGGGACAATGTGCACAATTTTTAGATTTTATTCATCTTATAGAACTATCCAATCGAATGATCAATCCTTCACAAAATTCCATCAACATTTCCTATGTAAAGCAAGCTATAATTCAAACTGTTCTTAATATAATTAATATTTTTGTAGATGCAGGGTTATACACTCCAGCTAGAAAATTTATAAAATATCTTGAAAACATTAAAATTAACGATAACTATATGTTTGAAAAATTTACTTTAGTCTATAATACTGCACGCTATAATTATAAGATAGGCGACGAAGGTGCACTTGCTGTAATGAATGATTGTCGAAAAGCCTTAGAATTCTGTAAATGCTTTAATACTTCAAATTGGATAGCCGAAGAAATAATCAGGATAAAAGATCAGAACTCAAAGAACAATTAACAAACTTTATCATCAAAGTAGTTAGCTCTATTCCAAAGTTTCCAAAATGAGTAGACTAACGTCAAATAGTTATACATAAAATGAGCTATATTTGGATTATAAAATTGAAGTTACGGATATTCTGACCAATTATACATCTATTGGTGAACCTTTTTTGACCATCACAGAACTTCTTAACCTCTTATATCCTAGTATTCAAACTAATATGAACAAATAAATCTTATTGCTTTAGATTTGAAACGTGAGATTTTGAATAAGTTAAGCCTTTATGTAACTGTAGGGATGGGACAATCCTCATTTTTCAATGGTATCTTGTTGTTTTATGTATTTTAAATTTCGCCCACTAAATTTTATTTTAGTTTCTATGATACATTGTTATAAAGGAATCCATTAATATTTCAATAGCTAAAATATAATTGTGCCATTACTTTTCCTTTCCCCGTTTTACCTTCTAAACCCTATAAGGTTCTTCACTAATTTCTTTCCCAATAATATAAAAAGATAGAGCAATATTTTTCTTGCTCTATCTTTTTATATTGTTAATTATTTTTTACTTTGTTTCCGCAATTTGTAGAACTGGTTTTTTTGAACTATAAGTGCTCAAGTTCTTAGCGAATGCTACCAAAAGGGGATTAGTGTTATGTTTTTCGATCGCTTCCTGTGATTCCCAATTTTCTATCATCACAAATTCTAGCTGATTATCCGTAGATTCATAAAGAGAGTATTCCAGACATCCTTCATCCTTTTTGGAAGCTGAAATCAGACCTTCTATCTCTTTTAAGAATTGAGATTTTTTATCTTCTTTAATATAAAATTTAGCATTTACAATAATCATAATTTTTATTCCTTTTTATTTATTAATGTTTATTTTTCAATTTTTGGAAAAATAAATACTTGACGAGTCAATGATTGATAAGTCATATAATAAAATATTTTACTTGTTTTTGCAAATATTTTAGATTACACAGAATAAAAATTTATATGATTTCTTTATTTTCTCATTTAAATAAAAAGAACTGCCTTTAATGACAGTTTTAAGGACTATTATAAAATTAGATATGATTAAATTTCCATAAAAGCATAATAGTTACCCGAAGGGCTTTGGAAATTAAATGCTTTTTTCCCGTTAGCATCCATCAAGTCGCTTGTTGTAGGAGTAATCTTCTTTAATTTTTCATTCATCTCTTCTATATTATCTACTGTGAATAGTAATGACGGTTTATCATTCGCAACTTCGGGTGAGACTTTTTTTATAAACTCGATATCCCAAATTTGTAAAAAAGCATTGCCATCTGATAGCGGTGCAATTACAACTGAATCTGAGTTTTCCATCTTATGTCTTTCAATTTCTAAAAAACCGATTGACCTGAAAAAATCTACTTCTTTTTCTACTTCTTTTACATAAAGATTTACACAGATATTAAAAACCATATTTATTTTCCTTTTTTCCTTTAACACTATCATTATATCGCTAAAATATTTAATCTATCCACTAACTTCTTTTAGCTCCCTAGCTTACAAATTCTTTATCTAGATAAGGAAAATAGAAATTAGTTTTCTAAGCTTTGTAGCTCTTTTAATGCAGGTTTTGGTATTTCTTTCTCTTGGACCTCATTCCAGTTTGTTACACCTTTATGCTTGTTATAAGTCAGTTCTAAATAGGCTTGGTTTCTTAAATTATGACTAGCCATAAACTTTACTAACTTTTTATCTCCTTTTGAATTGAAAGAATCAAGTTTGTAGTGATAAATTACCATTGGTGTATGATCATCAGCAGTCGTCTCTTCCCGCTCACCATTAACTAATATTTGAACATAGTAACTTTCCCCACCATAATTCATTTTATAATATGTATATCCAGAAGCGATTATCATAACCATAATAACTAACAATCCTACTAATAATTTCTTCACAATATATTCTCCTTTATTTTATACCCTTATTATATCAAGGAGCTGGATTAATAAGCTTACAATTTTGAAAGTATACGAATGTTGTTTTATTTAAGAATAAAAAGGAAAATTACTAAAATTATGGGCCTTTATGATTGAGAACTTAGTCTACAATCCCTTTTTACCAATAAAAGGAACAAACTTTGGGGTTTTTTTTGCATATTCTTTAAAATCTTCACGATTTTTATATTTTTTTTCAAGAATTGGTACACCCGATACAAATAAAAGGAGGCTAGTAATTAATAGTGGACTAATAACCAACCAAAGCGTTGATAAAGTCGTCAAAGAGATTAAGAATATTCCCCACCAACACATTGACTCGCCAAAATAATTAGGATGTCGTGTTAGTGACCACAGGCCACTAGTCAATAGTTTTCCTTTATTTTGGGGTAGTTTTTTAAAGACTTCTAACTGACGATCTCCAAAAACTTCAAAGATAAAGCCAAATATCCAAATTATTATACCTAAAATTTGCCACCAATAAAATTGAGAATTAACATTTGAATTGACTTGAATAATTGGGAGTGAAATAATGATTAACAAAAGATATTGCACCATAAATACCGTTAGAAAAGCTTTCAATTTCGGAAAACTATTGCCCCACCTTTTACGCATATTTGTATAGCGATAATCCTCGGGTTTATTCCAATTTCGTCTTCCTAAATGAATTGCTAAACGTACTCCCCATAATATGACTAATACTAAGATTAGGCTATTTTGAATCGTAATTCTCGGAGAAAATAAATAAGAGACCACAGCTGTAAGAACAAATCCTCCGCCCCAAGCAATATCTATCAATCCGTAATTCTTCTTAGATGTCGCAATAAGAAACCAACAGATGAAATAAAGTAATAAAGTTACCAAAACGGCTATATAATTCATTTGACCTCCTTTAATAGTCCGGCAATTGCTAAACTTCCAATCCCTGCAGAAATTCCAATTGCTGCTGAACTGTCTATAATTTCACAGTTTTTAGTAGTTTTTTCTTTCAATAGTTCATTTATCTTTAAAGCTGATTCTTCGGATAAAACATGTGTCAAAGCTAATTCTTCGATTTGTCCTTCTTTTGACATTAGGTTAATTTTCTTCAAAATTTTATCCATACTCTTATTTTGACTAAAAGAAGCACCAATCAGCTTTCCGTTTCCTCTTTTATCAAGACTAATAATTGGATGCATTGAAAGTTTTTGTGCGGTTTCTCCCAAAATTTTTGGAATTCTTCCCGAATTTATCATTGGCGATAAATCTTCTACTGCCACATAAATAAAAATCCGGTCAATTATTTTTTCTGTTTCATTAAGTACTGATTCAATAGAATGCTCTTCACTAATCAATTTGGCAACTTGTTTAACTAGTAGTCCTTGAGCCACTGAATTTAATCTGGAATCTATGAGATGTACTCGGTTTTCTAAGGATTTCTTTGCTGTAATTCTTTGGTTGAGAAGCTGATAAGTGCCACTTAGTTTTGAAGAAACTGAAATCACGATGATATGTTCATATTTTCCTTCTAAAAAGGAGAAAAGTGAATCAACAGATTGAATGCTTGGTTGAGAAGTCGTCATTTTTAAATTCTTATTATACTTTTCTGAAAAAATTTGAGGATTGATTGTAAGTTTATCTAAAAAGGCTTGCTCACCAACTGAAACATTTAATGGTAAAACAAAAATTTGATTTTCAAGTATAAAATCAGCAGATAGATCGGCAACAGAATCTGTGACAATAGCAATAGATGATTTTCTATTTTGTGATATTTCATATTGTAATTGCATATCATCAACTTTTTGGTAGATAATCGTTCCTGTTTTTTCTAACAATGCTAATATATTTTCTGGATGGTTAGTATGGATATGAATCTTTATTTGTTTTTTACTTCCAGCGATAACTAAAGAATCTCCCCATTTCCTTAGTGATTCTTTTAAGTCTTTTTCTTGTTTTAAGGGTTCTTTGATAATAAATTCTGAACAATACCTATTTTTAGGTGCATCAGAGATAAAGTGTTCTTTAATCGCTTCTTTATTTACTTCTTTTATGGCAGGGATAAGTTCTTCTTGTATCTTACTTACCTTTTCTCCACAGTAAGCGTCAGTAAAACCGGATATAAAGTAGTAAAAACCTTTTGCTCCAGAGTCAACGAGTTTATTCTTTTTTAAAATTGACATCTGAAATTGTGTTTCCTTAAGAGCTTCCCAAGCTTCTCCTTTTGCTTCTAGCAAGGCTTTTTCAAAAGATGTACTTTCTTTAAAAGTGATCAGTAATACTTCTGCCCATCTTTTCATAACTGATAAAATCGTTCCTTCTTTAGGCTCAATCAAAGAATCATAGGCGCTCTTTACTGCTCTGTTGAAAGCTAAAACAAGTATTTCTAAGTTCGTTTCATATACACTATAGTAATCTGAAACGGCATTTAAGTACTGGGCAAAAATAATTCCAGAATTTCCCCGAGCCCCAATGAGCGCTGCCGAAGCTACTTCATCAAATAAAAGGTTCGTTGAATAATTATTATTAGATAAATTATCAATGATTGTTTGCATTAAAGATGCTAAATTACTCCCTGTATCTCCATCGGCAACTGGGAATACATTTATTTTGTTTAGTTCATCTTTTCCACTAATAACCTTTTGCGCTCCTGCTATGATACTTTCTAGTAGACGGTCTTCAGATTTTAACTTTTCCATTCTTTATCCTTCCATAAATTTTGTAATCACAAGAAACGAAAGACTTGCACTTAAAGAGCTTACAAAAGTCCCCCAAATAATATCAATTGTCGTTACCATTAGTGACCAGCCTTTAATTGATGCCAAATTTGTTAAATCGTATGTAGAATAACATACTAATCCTAGTAGAGCACCACTCAGTAAGACGTAAGTTATACTATTTTTTTCAAGTCCGGGCATTAATACAAAAAATGTTAGTGCTCCTAGATAAATAATATAGAAGATAATGGCCGGAATAACTTTAAAATCTCCCATCAAGTTACCAATATTTGGCTGATAGATTTTTTTATTTGCAAAAAAGAGCCAGCAAATATCTAAAATTAAAAAAATTACTCCACTTATAATAAAGGGTTTAATAAAATTCATTATTTTTCTCCAATCTTTAGCTTTCTGTTTTACAGATGTGCATACTCATAAATATCAATCTTTTTCTGTTATATAATCATTATTTATTGCCCAAACCATCAGATTCTCCTCAAATTATTTAGTTCAAGATAGCAACTGATATACTCAAATATGTCGCGAAAATAATCCAAACAAAATAAGGAATTAGAAGGAATGAAGACCACTTATTAATTTTTGAAAATTTAATGATGCAGAGATAAACAATAAAATCTAGTAAGAGAATAATAATAACTCCTAACCAAAAATATCCTTTGAAAAAAATAATACTCCAAATAAAGTTTAAGATAAGTTGTATTCCAAAATAGAATAAAGCATTTTTGGCCTCACTTCTTTGAGTTTTCAGCTTATAAAAAATTAAATAGGCGGAGATAGCGATAAAAGCATATAATAAAGGCCAAACAATTCCAAAAAGATAGTCTGGTGGGGCGAGGGGTGGAAGTTTAAGATTATTATAAATCCCCTTAATATCACCCGCCAAGAGGCCAGATAGGCCTCCAATTAGCTCAATTCCTATAATAAATAATATTAATTGTCCCAATGATTTTAGTTTATTACTAGTCATAATTTCTCTCCCTTTCATAATGAATGCGTTCTTTTGATTACCATACTTATATTATTACATAAATAGTTAGTCAAGCTGGTTTATTCGCTTGATAACTTTATAACTTAGTATAATCATCTCTAATTTGTTAAAAAATAAAAATGTACTGGAAAATTTCCAGTAACATTTTATAAGAGTTATTTTTAGTCGTTTTTATTATTTGTAAGTGAATATCTGTGAGGGAATTGAACCACTCGTAATGTAACTTTTAAGCACTTTATCAGCATCTCGTTTTTCATTTATTACACTTACAAATTTAGCTTTTGCATCAAATTTTTGATAATCTTCATCATTAAGAATCAATAGCTTAGAAGTGGCACTATATTCTCCTAGAACAATATATTTTGTACTTTTAGGTTTCACTGACTGTCCTTTATCATCAGTTATTGTTTTATCTTCCTTTCCTGTCCACAAAGCTGGCTCAGCTGATAAGTTTTCTACTGTCTTAAATTTAAACTTATCTCCTTTTTTGGTTACATTATTAAAAACTTTTTCATTTATTAATTTATTAGCAGCTTGAGTATTCAAGACTAAAACATCTGATTTTGAACTGTATTTACCTTCTACAGTTAAACTTTTATCAATATATTTTTTATTATTTTCTAATATAGTATCTGCTTCATCCTTATTATCACTATACATGATTATACCGTGAACATGAGCAAAATTTTTTTTGAAAAAGTCATAACCGAGAAATCCGGTAATGGCAATTGGTACCATGATAATTAGCGCTATTAGTATTTTCTTCATTCTATATCTTTCCTTTTTTTCTTTTTACAATTTAGCTACTCTTTCATTCTAACATCAAGTCCGATGCCTTCTTCTTACATTTTTGTAATGAAAAAACGACTACTAAAAACCTCAAGAAAGACATCTTTTTCTTGAGGTTTGCTAATATTTTTTAAATAGGAAGAAGGGAGATAACAATAAGCATTAAAACACCTCCCAATACACTAAAAAGGATAATTTTTCTATGTAAGAGTAATGCAATATATTCACGAATTAAGGCCGTAGGTAAGAAATAAAGTGCTGTGGGTGCCCCTACTCCTTGGGCTTTTAATTTTACTCTTTGCGCATATAAACTTCCTCTGAGAACATGATAATTATTGGTTGAAAAAATGATTGAAGGGGGCATTTCTTTATCTGACCAATCCTCATTAATTATCCTTTTAGAAAATAACATATTCTCATAAGTAGTGGTGGATTTATCTTCAAAAAGAATTTGATGATTAGGAATGTTTTGTGATTGAAGGTATTTTCGCATGGCGAAGGCCTCTGATACAGGCTCATCCGCTCCCTGTCCGCCACTAACAACAAATTTGGCTGTAGGATTTTTCTGGTAATATTCAATTCCTTTGTCCAATCGACTCTTTAACAAGGGGGGAACTTCTTCACTTCTAACACCTGAACCCAAAATGATAATATAATCTATCTTTTTTTGTAAAGGAATCATTTGGCTCATCCATGAATATAAAATGTAGGCTGCAAACAAAAAACAGAGAATTATATCAATAAGTAAAATATAAAGAAGAATGTACCAGATTATTTGTGGTATTGTTTTTGTTGAAAAAGCTAATAACATAAAGAGAGCTGGAAAAGCAATGAGTAGATTTAAGCCAAATAGAGCAGATAATTTTGCAGTGGCACTTTTACCTTCTTTAGTTCTCATTGTTTTTGAGTTAAAAATGAAATATCCACAGACCAATAAAAATATTAAGGGAAGGATTCCATAAGCAATGATCAAGGTTGCAAAATCACCCGACGGAAGATAAAGATAAATAAGGTTTAATAATTCAAAAAACAGAGAGGCTAAGCTCAATATCAGACCTGAGGCTAGAAAAATTCCTCCTATTATACTGCGTTTATTGATTTTTAATCTTAGCAGGCCAATTAGCATGATAATCAGGGATATTATTAAAAAAGCCATTCAAACTCCTTGTGTTTAATCTATTCTATTATAACATAGCCTTCTATCCTAATCTCTTCGCATGTATTAAAAAAATCCCACTGTTCAAATGTGAGATTTTTGATTATCAACCCAAATGCATAAAAAGAATTGGATATTGATTTCCTTGTTCATCAATCGGATTTCTTTTATAAACTCTAAAGCCTAAATGCTCATAAAATCCTTTGGCTTTCGGATTTTGTTCATTCACTACAAGTTCATTTACCGAATAATTTTCAATTGCTTCTTCAATTAACTTTCTGCCTAATCCTGTTTTCATGTGTGCAGGGCTAATAAATAAAATTTCAAGTTTGTTTTTATAAATTCCCATGAAGGCTATCGGATTTTCTGTCTTATCTGTTTCAACTATCAAATGTTCAATTTCTCTTAGGGCTTGAGGAACATATTTTTTTATTTCTTCTATCTCTTTGTTTGATAAAAATAAATGACTGGCTTTAACCGAATTTTCCCACAAGTTTACCAATTTTTCAATAAGAACTTGGCTTCTTTTTACTTTACTTATTTCGTTCATTTAATCTTTCTATTTAATTATTATTTGTTATTTGAAATATTTTTTTAGAAGAGAATCAAAGTTTCTGAAAAGTGATTCAGAAAAGAGGGAAAGCAGTGCAACCAGAACAAAACTGTCCAACGAAATTTTGCTGATAGAGAAGAGGGAATTGAACATGAAACCTGAGATAATTATCCCAACAATATTAAAAATGATAATTCCCATTTTAAAACGGTTGAGTGGTGCACTGATTTTAGTTAAAATCATAAATCCAACAACAGCTAGTAAAATAACTGCTGAAGTTGAAATTTCTGAGGCCGTCAATTTGAAGGCAGCTCCAGCAATAACAACTCCTAAAACGGCCGTAATTTCAGTCAAGCTGGCTGGTAATGCTTTTAAGATAACATTTTTAATAAAATCTTTTTCAATTCGTTTGTCATTTTCTTCTAAAGAGAGTAAGAATCCTGGAATCCCAATAGTGAATAAACTGATAAGTGAAAGTTGTGAAGCTTGTAAGGGATAGGTGAAGACAAAGATTGCTGAGATAATTGCCAAGATGATTGAAAAGAGATTTTTTACAAGGAAAAGAATGGCTGAACGTTGAACATTATTGACGACTCGACGTCCTTCTGTGACTACTTGTGTCATATGCCCAAAATCTGAATCTAATAAGACAACTTGTGCAACTTGGGTCGCGGCATCACTCCCGGAAGCCATGGCAATGCTACAATCAGCACTTTTCATGGCTAAAATATCATTAACACCATCTCCGGTCATTGCGACAGTATGATCTTTACGTTTGAGGGCTTGAACGAGACGGCGTTTTTGGTCAGGCGTCACACGTCCAAAAACGGTATATGATTCAACCGCTTGGTCTAAATCTTCTTTCGTTTTCAATAAATTTGCATCAATGAAACGTTCAGCTCCAGTAATTCCGGCTCTTTTTGCAACTGCCGACACGGTTTGAGGGTTATCACCTGAAATAACTTTGATATTGACTCCTTGCTCTGCAAAGTAGTTAAATGTCGATTTAGCATTTTCTCTGATGGGATTGGCTAACACAACGTAGCCAAGTGCGTAAGCCCCCAAATTAAGTTGGTCATAATTTTTTTCTTTTGTTCCCGCTAAAACTAGGACACGAAAGCCTTCTTCTAAGAGATGATTGATTTCAGAGCTAATTTTCTCATAAGTTTTCCCTAAAACAATTTCTGGTGCGCCTAAAAGATAACTTTCATTTTCAAAACAAACAGCACTATATTTTAATTTTGATGAAAATGGAATAATTTTTTTTACACCGGTCATTTGATTTTGAAGGTCACCTTTTGCAAGCATAAACTCTCGAATTGCTTTCATGGTGTCATTGTCATCAGTATTTGCTGAAATGTAGTCAGATAAAAGAGACATAAATTTCACTTCGCTTATATTACTACTTGGGCTAACAAATACTTGCTCAACTGACATTCTGGGTTCTGTGATTGTTCCTGTTTTATCGACACATAAAACGTCAACACGCGCTAAGGACTCAATACTTTTCATATTGTGCAATAGCACTTGATTACGAGCCAATTTCACACTACTGAGGGTTAAGGCAATGGTTGTTAAAAGATACAATCCCTCTGGAATCATTCCAATAACCGCTGCCACCATTGCTACAACACTGGTTTGAAGTGTATTATGATTGACAAAGTAATTTTGGGTAAATAAAATGACTGCTATCGGAAGAATAATAAAGCTGACCCACTTTAATAATTTATTGAGGGCCCGTAACATCTCAGAGTCTTCCCCATGGTCAACTAATTTGGCTTGTTCTGTTAATTTGGAAATGTAGGAATCTTTTCCGACTTTTTCCAAAATGACTTTGGCTTCTCCTGACACAACAAAACTTCCTGACAGAAGTTTGTCATCAACATTTTTTTCAATTTCGTCAGCTTCACCTGTTAAAAGTGATTCATTGACAAAAATACTTCCTTCGACAATGCGAGCGTCAGCGACAATTTGATTCCCTGTTTTAAGAATAATAATATCTTCTTCAACCAAATCATCTGAAGCAATTTTTTCTTGTTGACCATTCCTTATCACTGTGGATTGCGGAGCGTGCAGGAGAGTCATTTGGTCCAAATAGCGTTTGGCTTTGATTTCTTGATAAATTCCGACAATTGTATTAATGACAATTATTGGAAGGAAAATAAGCTGATTCCATGCTTGAACTAAACTGATTAGAATCGCAATGACTGCAAATATTAAGTTGAAAAATGTAAAAGTATTTCGTTTTACAATTTCCCAAACAGGACGATCCGTCTCATCTATATTTTTATTTATCTTCCCTTGGCGAATCCGTTCTTCAACCTCAAAACTTGTTAATCCTTTTAAAGACATCTTTTTTACTCTCTATTTCTTCTCAATTTCAATTTTTGATTTCAATTATATAGTATTTTTAAGAATACTTTGTTCTATCTTAACATAGTTCTGAGAAGTCCTGCAAACGGTAAAAATGTTATTTTTGATTCGTTAAACTTTTTTCTATTTAAATATGATAAAATATGCTCATAATCACATAGAAAAGAGAATTTATTATGCCATATGTCCATGTTGAACTTTTTGAAGGTCGTACTGTTGAGCAAAAAGCTATAATTGCTAAAGAAATTACTGAATCAATTTCTAAACATGCTGGAGCACCTACTTCAGCAATTCATGTCATCTTTAATGACCTTCCAGAAGGAATGCTCTATCAAGGCGGAGAAATGAAAAAGAAGAAATAAGTTTTCATTTGAGCCAATCAAAGCTGTCAGTAATTGATGGCTTTTTTATTTAAGCTGTCAGTAAATTTTTAGTAGATAAACTTCTCTTGAAAAAATATTTTTATTAGGATAAAATGAAAGCAACTCTAAAAGAAACTGGTGAAAAATGAAAGTTTTGATTACTTCTGGTGGAACAACGGAATCTATTGACAACGTTCGTGGCATCAGTAATTTTGCAACAGGAAGTCTCGGGAAAGTGACTGCTGAAAAATTTTTAAATGCTGGTCATGAAGTCTATTTATTAGCTGGACTTCAGGCTAAACTTCCTGAATTTACTGACAGACTGACCTATATTCCGATTGAAGGAACTCATGACCTTTATGAACAGATGAAAAACTTAGTCCCTGACATGGATGTTGTTATCCATAGTATGGCTGTCAGTGATTATCGTCCTATTTATATGACAGGTCTTGAAAATTTTACTGACAAGTTTTCTAAAGAGGAGCTTTTAAATTTTCGTCCTGAGAAAGTTGGGAAAATTTCTTCAAAATCTGATTATCAAATCATGCTCCTAGAAAAAACGCCAAAAATTATTTCTTATATTAAAGAATGGAATCCAAATGTTTTACTTTTTGGTTTTAAATTATTGGTTGGTGTAGAAAAATCTGAGCTTCTTTCTGTGGCCAGAGAAAAATTACTGACAAATCATGCTGATTTTATTTTAGCGAATGATTTAGAAAATATTCATGGAAATGACCATCAAGCATTTTTGGTCAGTAAAAATCATGAAATTACTTTAAAAACAAAGGCTGAAATTGCTGACAGACTTTTAAAAACCTCGGAGGAATTAAAAAATGACTAAAATTACACTTGCGGTAACAGGTTCAATTGCAGCTTACAAAGCAGCAGATTTAACTTCTTTACTGACAAAAGAGGGACATGATGTGACAGTCTTAATGACAAGAAGTGCTACTCAGTTCATCACTCCTTTAACTCTACAAGTTTTGTCCAAAAATAAGGTTCACTTGGATATTATGGACGAAGAACGTCCTGAATTGGTTAATCATATTGATTTAGCTAAAAATACTGAGCTTTTCCTTGTTGCGCCTGCAACTGCTGATACAATTAGCCGTTTGGCGCAAGGCCGAGCTGATGATATTGTCACTTCTGTAGCCCTTGCTCTTGAACCTTCTGTACCAAAATATTTTGCCCCTGCAATGAATACTAAAATGTATCAACATCCTTTGACGCAAAAAAACATTGAGATTCTTAAGAAAATAGATTATAATATGATTCAACCGAAAAAATCTTTGCTCGCTTGTGGAGATTTTGGTGAGGGAGCACTCGCCGACTTACCTGATATTCTATCGGATTTAAAAAATTCTTTATAAAATAAATGAGGT
>ERZ772786.340-NODE-340-length-19324-cov-3.357206_pt1 | contig 19324 bp, 18 predicted proteins | sample MGYA00511473_ERZ772786 | MGnify/ENA primary metagenome ERZ772786 (study PRJEB29015, sample SAMEA2738025) | human oral metagenome | biome: human oral; feature: human-associated habitat; material: saliva | place: China | collected 2252 ...
ATGTTAAAAAAATGGATTTGAATAAAAATTATGTATATATTTATAGTGAAAATCCACAATTACCTAATGGTCCATATACAAAAAAGCTTGATGGAAAGTATGATATAGTTGCGTATTTGCCAGTTTTTAATATTAATAGTGAGGTTACAAATAATTTTAATAATATCACAATGAATTATTTTGTTAAAATGATGAATGATGTTATTACTAATTCTGTTGCCAATACTAGTTTAACAATTTCTTTTACTGCAAATGTTAATGATAATATTTTATCTGTTGCTATTATTGCTAAATTGAAGGAGGGTGATAAACCTCAAAAGATTATGATTCAAGGATATAATTATGATTTGATTAATAATAAGGAAATTAAAGTGGCAGATGTATTAGCAAAGAATAAAGTTGATATTGCTACTGCTAATTCAAAAATTGAAAAAGTAATAAAGAAGGCAGATAATACTTTATATAAAAGAGAATTAACTAACCCAATTTATTCTATTGATAAAGTTACTAATTTTATTTTAGGAAGAAATGGAGAATTGTATATTATTTATGCTTATGGAAATCAAGCAAATGTTTATACTTCTGAAATGGATATAGTTCAAATTTAATATTAAAGAGCTTACGTTTTGTAAGCTCTTATTTTGATATTATAAAATAAAAAAATATAATAAGAAAATTTTTCATGGGCACACTCCAGTTTTAAAAGAACCTTATTATGATATTAGAGATAATAGAATAAATATTGATGGAGGTTGCGTCTATGGAGGGAAATTAAATATTGTTGTTATAAATGATGAAGAGGAAATTAATATTAAACAAAGTAAAATTCTAGAAGAAGATATTTATGAGGATAAATAGAGGATATAAAATATGCAAGTTGAGTTAACAAGATTTAAAGTGAAACCAGGGATGAGCTCAGTTGTTGATGAGTGGTTAAAGTTTTTGAATGATAATATGGAAGGTGTTTTACTTACTTTAGAGCGAGAAAAGATGTATGTCGAAACAATTTTTAGAGAGAAACAGGGTGAAGATGAGTATCTGTATTGGTATTCAATACAAGGGGAAGATGCCGAGAGTGTGGAGACATCAGAACATGATATTGATAAGAAACATATTGAATATTGGAAAAAATGTATTGATCCTAGTTATCAGCCTGAAGACTTATTACCAGAGGTAATTATGATTCCACATAGTATTAAAAAAATAATGGAATAATATTTATAGAATAAATCAATTTATAATTGAAGATTATAGATTGATTTTTTATTTTTAATCGTATTTTTAGTAAAAAAATGTAAAAAAAAAGTATTTTTTTTCCCGAAAAAAATTTTTATATATACACTACTAATAAAAAAATTAATAAAAGTATCTACTATCAAAAAAAGTATTTACCACGAAATGTTCGTAAATAAACTAAAAAGAAAGTTGATTGTATGAGGGTTTTATTGTTTAAACAAAAAAAAGAACCGAGAACATTCGTCTCGGCCTTTTATAGAAAAGGAAAGTTTATGAAGTTTATAACTATTTACTAGTTATGCTTACATTATATTTAGTGAAACTTAAATTTACTTTAAATATAAATTTAAATTTATTTTTTTTATAATAGTTAATAAATATTTAAGAGAAAAATAATATCCAATAAATAATAATAAATTTGGGGAAAAGGTAATTTATTAACATTTATCGACTTAAACTAAATAGTTAAAAGTAGAAATTTGACATATATATTTCAAAATTAAGCCGTATATTTCAAATATATTACAAAGTTTAATTTGTATTACAAAGTAGGAGATTCTATTGAATTGAGGAAAAATACACCTTATAATAAAGAGGAAGTTCAAGAAAAATATAGAAAGAGTAGGAGAAAATAGTAAGATGAATAAAGATGCATTAAAAGTTACTAGTAAAGTATTAACTGGTTTAGTTCTTTTAACAGGCGTTACATCTGTACCAGCAAACGCAGTAGAAGTGAAAAATGCTGCAGTAGATGTAAATGCAAAAGAAGTTAAAGTTAGTGTTTATGAAAAAGACGGTCATTACTACGCAAAATTAGTTTCAGATAAGGAAGTATCAAATGTAGTAGCAAGAATAGTAGTAGATGGGAAATCAGAATTTACTGTAAAAAGAGATTTAATAAAAGCAGGAGAAGTGGTTGAATTAGAATTAGATATTAATAGACCAAATGAAACTGTAAAAAAATTACCAAATACAACTGTAAAAAAACAATCTATTAAAACAACAACAACAGTTAATGGACATAAGTTTGAAATCACAGTTAAATATGATGTGGATACAGAAGAAGTAACAGCACGTCAAGAAGATAATAAAGAAATTAAAGATAAATTAGAAGACGCTGCAAAAGAAACTGAAGCTAAGAAAGAAGAAGCTAGAAAAGCAGAAGAAAACAAAAAAGCAGAAGAAGCTAAAAAGGCAGAAGAAGCTAAAAAAGCAGAAGAGGCTAAAAAAGCAGAAGAAGCTAAAAGAGCAGAAGAAGAGGCAGCAGCGGCAGCCGCAGCTGCAGCAGCGAACGCAGCAGCTAATACAACGACAAGATCGGTTGTAGAAGCGCCAGCAACACAAGTTGTACCAGCTCCGGCAGCAAATGCCGCAGCAACAGCAGCTCCAACAACTGCAGTAACAGCTAATACTCAAGCAACAACAGCTCCAGCAGTAGCGAATTCTAAAAAAGCTACAGGGACAACTGGGTTTAGAAGTGCAGGAACAGCAGCTCAAAAAACAAATGTAGCTAAAGCAGCAACAACAAGTAATCAAGCAACAACAAAAGCAGTGGCAACAGCAGTAGCTAAAAAACAAGCGGCGGCTTCAACACAAACAGCTGCAACTAAAAACCAAGCTACAACAAAAGCAGTAGCAACAGCAGTAGCTAAAAAACAAGCGGTAGCTGCAACACCAGTAGCTACAACAGCAACTAAATCAGCAGCTAAAGTTGCAGAAAAACAAGCTTCAGTAGCAAAAGCAACTTCAGTTCAAAAACAAGCAGTAACAACTGCTAAAAAACAAACTACAACAGTAGCAACTCCAACATCTGGATCACGTGAAGAACAAATTAGATTAGCTTATTTAGCTAAAGTAAATAAATTACGTGCAATGAATAATTTAGCGCCTTTAAGCCAAAATGCGGCATTAAATGCTTCAACAAAATATCGTAGTTCAGAAGTACTAAGATTACCAATCGATGGAAACATTCACGGAGCTAAAGGTTCTCGTGAAAGAAGTGCAGCAGCAAGAGCAGGATATTCAACTCCTAACAAGATCTTATACAATGTTGCAGTAAGTAATAATAATGGAACTCCAGACCAAGTAGCTCAAAGATTATTAGATATCTTATATAAAGAAATCAATAACGTAGTAAAAGCATACCCATATGGTCACAGAAATACATTATTATCTAAATCAGCATCAGAAGTTGGTGTAGGTGTAACTATTTCAAATGGAGTAGTATCTGTTGTTCAACACCAAAATCACAGTGGTTCATTCCAAGGAGTAACACCAATTCCTTCAGTTTATATTGATGGAAAAAGATATTAATAAAAAATTAATATAGATAATTGAAAAGACTAGCATATAAATAATATGTTAGTCTTTTTTATTTATATTAAATAACTAAATAATACTTTTAAAATTGGCTATAAGATAGTATAATTATATTATATATTAGTTTAGGAGGTAAGTATGTCAGAAAAGAAAATGAACATGATAGTATGTGGAGGATGAAACTCTAAAATTGGGCCGGGGGCCTTATCTGATATTTTGAAAGATCTTCCAAAAAAAGAAGATAAAAATTTAATAGTAGGCTACGAATCGTCTGATGATGCAGCAGTTTATAAAATTACTGATGATAAAGCGATTATACAAACATTAGACTTTTTTACAACAATGATAAATGATCCATATCTTTACGGACAAATAGCTGCAACAAATGCTTTAAGCGATGTTTATGCAATGGGTGGAGAAGTTATTTCTGCTTTAAATATTGTAGCTTTTCCAGAAAATATGGATTTAGAAATTTTACATCAAATACTTAAAGGTGGGGCAGAAAAAGTGCACGAAGCTGGAGGAGTTCTTGCTGGAGGGCACTCTATACATGACGCTACACCTAAATATGGTTTATCAGTAACAGGAATAGTTCATCCTGATAAAATTTTACAAAATAACAATTGTAAAGAAGGGGATTTATTAATAGTTACAAAACCACTTGGAGTAAGTATTATAAATACTGCACACATGGTAAAAGAATGCTCAGAAGAAGCATTTGCTCAAAGTGTTAAACAAATGACAACATTAAATAAATATTCTGCAGAAGTGATGAAAGATTTTAATGTAAACAGCTGCACTGATATTACAGGTTTTGGCTTCCTAGGGCATTTAGTAGAAATGCTTGATGGAAAAAGTTCTGCTGAAGTATGGGCTAAAGATATCCCATATATAGAAGAAGCTTATAAATGTGCTAATGAATTTATAATAACTGCAGGTGGTCAATTAAACAGAACACATGTTGAACCTAATGTTGAATATCAGATAAAAGATTTTGCACTTGAAGAAATAATGTATGATCCACAAACTTCTGGAGGATTACTAATTAGTATACCTGAAGAAGAGGCGCAAGAATTATTAGAAAGATTAAATACATTTGAAATAAAAAGTGCTATTGTAGGAAAAGTAATTCCTAAACAAGAAAAAGCAATTATAGTAAAATAAAATATAGTAAATAAGGTATATAAATCAAAGGAGAGATTTAAGTATGAAAAAAGAAACATTGGACGCACAAGGTTTAGCTTGTCCATTACCAGTTATTCAAACAAAAAAATTATTAGTAGATAATGATGTTGTAGAAACAATAGTTGATAACTTTATTGCTACACAAAATTTAGAAAAAATGGCTAATCAATTAGGTTATGAATTCTCAATTGTAGAGGAATCAAAAACTAAATATATTGTTACAATAAAAAAAGGCGAAGTAGAAGACGGTGTTGTAATTGACACGCTTAGTGATAAATGTGTTGTTCCAGTTACTCAAGCTAAAAGAACTTTAGAAGAGGAAACAAAAGTTACTATTCTGGTAAGAACAGAGGAAAGTGTAGAAAGTTTAAGAAAATTTGCTGAAAAAAATAATTATACTTTTGAAGTTTCAGACTTAGAAGAAGGATTTAAAGTAGTAATTACTAGAGAAGAAACTGAAAAAGAAGAATCAGTTGTAACTGTTAAAGATGATAGCTATATAGTAGTTATTAATAAAAAACAAATGGGACATGGTAGCGAAGAACTAGGAAAAAGATTAATAAAAGGTTACCTTTATGCTTTAAGTGAACAAGAAGTTTTACCTAAAAAAATAATATTCTTCAATGATGGAGCTATCCTAGTAGATAAAGAACGTAGCCATGTATTAAATGAATTAAAAGAATTAGAAAATAATGGTGTAGAAATAGTTTGTTGTGGTGCTTGTATAGATTACAATAAAATAGATTTAGCTGTTGGTAACCCAACTAATATGTACTTTATTGTTGAAGATATGAGAAAAGCTAACAAAATTATTCAACCATAGGAGGTAATATGATAGAAGAAGGTTTAGTAGTATTTAATAGTACACATGATTCTATAAAAGCGGATAATATCTGTGCTGAACGTAAGATAGATGCATCACTTATCCCAACACATCCATCTATATCAGCGGGTTGTGGATTTATGCTGAAAATTGCTTGGGAAAAATTTGACACTCTTGTTAAAATGTTAGTGGATGAGCAGATAGAATATAAAGGATTGTACTATTCGAGAAAAGCCGGAATAAAGAGAATAGTTACGGAACTAGAAGATTATAAATTGAAATAGTTTTTTGAGAGTAGAGATTTGAAAATAAAATTAGAAAAAACTAATATCAAATTCTCTGCTCTTTAAAAAATAAAGGTGGAATTGTATGAATAATAACGTAATAATAGGAACAGCTGGTCACATAGATCATGGGAAAACAACGTTAATAAAAGCGTTAAGTGGTATAGAAACTGATACTACACTTGAAGAAAAGGAAAGAGGGATGTCTATAAATCTTGGATTTGCTTATTTTGATCTTCCAAGTGGAAAAAGATGTGGAGTTGTTGACGTTCCTGGACATGAGAAGTTTATAAAAAATATGCTTGCAGGTGTTAGTGGTATAAATCTAGTGTTATTACTAGTTGATTCAAGAGAAGGAATTATGCCACAAACAAAAGAGCATATTGATATTCTTACTTTACTAGGTATAGAAAATTATATAATTGTAATGACTAAAATAGACCTAGTAGAAGAGGAATATAGAGAGCTAGTAAAAGAGGATATCAGAGAATTTACAAAAGGAAGTGCATTAGAAAATGCACCGATAATAGAAGTAGATTCAATTAGTAGAAAAGGAATAGATGTACTACTAGATACTATTGATAAAAAAACAAATGATATTGAAGCAAAAAATATCGAAAAAAATGCTCGTCTTAATGTTGACCGTTCATTCCAAGTTAAAGGCTTTGGTACTGTTGTAACAGGAACATTAACAGAAGGTAGTATTAGTGTTGGGGATGAATTAGTTATTTATCCAAAGGAAGTAAAAGCAAAAGTTAGAAATATTCAAGTTCACTCGCAAGATGTAGATAAAGCATATGCAGGGCAGAGAACAGCGATTAATTTATCTAATATTAAATTTGATGATGTAAAACGTGGTGATACTTTAGCAACTGCAGGTAGTCTAGTTAAGACTTATATGTTAGACAGTGAAATTAAACTAATCAATGATGATAGAGCTAATCTTGAACTTTGGGATAGAGTTAGAATTTATGTAGGTACTGTTGAAGTTATGGCTAGGGTTGTACCACTAGGAACTGAATCGATTAAGCCAGGTGAAAGTGGTTTTGTTCAACTTCGTTTAGAAGAAGAAATAGCTGTAAAAAATTATGATAAATTTATAATACGTACTTATTCTCCTATGGTAACAATAGGTGGTGGAGTAATTTTAGATGCTAGTCCTAGAAAACATAGTAGATTTAATGAAGAAATATTAGAGAAATTAAAAGTTCAACTAGAAGGTGACTCTGGAGATTTAATTCAAAATTATTTATTATCACACTCAAATTATATAGTATCTAAAAAAGATATTATTAAAGACCTACAACTTTCTGAAGGAGAAGCAGCGACAGAACTAGATGAACTAGTAACTAGTGGCAATATTTTTGAAACAAACCTAGGATATATTCATAAGAAAAAATATGATGAAGTACTTGAAAAACTTAAAAAATTACTTGCTGATTATCACAAACGTTACAAATTAAAAGTAGGAATACCTAAGGTAGAAATAATTTCTAAATTTAAACTTTCTCAAAAAGAAGTATTAGAGTTGATAGAATTATTTATAAAAAATAATGAAGTACGCTTAGAAGGTAACTTAGTTGCTGAGAAAGATTTTGTCGTTAATTATGATAAAAAACAATTAGCTGAGAAAGCAAGAATAGAAAAAGAATTATTAAATGGTGGATTCACACCACCTACAATAAAAGAATTAACTAATGGTGTAAAAGCTAGTTTAGAGTTATTAGATTCACTAGTAGATAATACTATTATAAGACTCGATGCTGATTTAGTATTACATCGTGATGTGCTAACAAAAGCTATAGAGAAAGTAAATGAACACTTTAAAAATGCTGAGAAAATGACACTTGCAGAATTTCGTGATATTACAGGATCAAGTAGAAAATATTCTATGGCAATTTTAGAATATATAGATAAACTAGGGATAACTCGAAGAGTAGAAAATTACCGAGTTTTAGTTAAGAATAAATAAAAGGAGGGAGAGTTGGATTAATAACTTAATTCAACAAGACAAAAATGAGTTATTATTTTGATTATGGGGCAACATCTCTAAAAAAACCAAAAGAAGTAGCTGATAAAGTATATGAAGTATTAGCTTCTGCAAAATATGCTAATGCTTCTCGTGGTAGCTATTATGAGGCAAATAATGCTTTTAGAGAAGTATTTATGGCGAGAAATGATATAGCTAAATTCTTTGGTTTAAAAGAAGAAGACAGATTAGTGTTTACAAATAATTCAACAGAAAGTTTAAATATTGCTATATTAGGGCTTTTAAATAAAGGAGATCATGTAATTACTACATCTATGGAGCATAATTCTGTCTTAAGACCAATTTACCTTGCTCATGAGACTATTGGTTGTGAATATACTGTCGTAAAAGGCGATAAAACAGGAATGATTGATTATGCTGATTTAGAAAAAGCTATTCAACCAAATACAAAGATGATCGCAATAACACACAGTTCTAATGTTACAGGTAATATAGTAGATTTAGAAAAAGTAGTAGCTATTTGTAAAAAACATAACCTTATTTCAGTAGTAGATGCCTCTCAAACAGCAGGAGTAGTACCGATTGATGTAGATAAATTAGGTGTTGATGTTTTATGTTTTACAGGGCATAAAAGTTTATACGGGCCCCAAGGAATAGGTGGGCTTTGCGTAAGATTAAAAGATCCTGAAATTAGAAGATATAAAGTTGGAGGTAGTGGGGTAAGAACTTTCGATAAAGTTCATCCTGGAGAGTATCCGCTACGTTTAGAAGCGGGAACACTTAATACTTCTGGAATTCTAGGATTACACGAAGGTGTAAAATATATTAATAAACACGGTATAGATAATCTTTATAAAAAACAAATAGACTTTGCGAATAAGTTTTATAATGAATTAAAAGACTTAGATTGCTTAGAATTCTATGGAGATTTTACAAAAGATAGAACAGCGGTAGTTGCATTAAACTTCAAAGGAATATCAGCTTCAGATGTGGCGGATGTTCTTGCGGAAGAGTATAATATTGCCGTTAGACCAGGAGCTCATTGTGCACCATTAATGCATGAAGTATTAGGGACACAAGAACAGGGTATTGTTAGATTTTCTTTTTCAAGTATGAATACAGAAGAAGAAGTAGATTATGCTATTAAGGCAATTAAATCAATTGCAAAGGAAATTTAGGAGAAACGATATGACAAGACAATTATTATCAAAAATTCCAGCGATTAATAAAATATTATTATTAGATGAGATTCAAGATCTTATAGAATCATATAATGAAGTAGCTGTTAAATCTGCTATAAAAAGTCATATAGAAGAAGTTAAACAAGGTATTTTAAATGAAGAATTAACTGAGGTACCAAGTTTAGAGATTATAGTAAGTGAAGTTTCTAAAAAAGTAGAAAAAGAAGATAAAAATTCTTTACGAAGAGTGATTAATGCAACAGGAACTATACTACACACTAACCTAGGACGTAGTTTATTAAGTCAAAAAATTAAAGAAAACATTGAAAGTGTAGCTTTTAATTATTCAAATCTTGAGTTTGATATTGATAATAAAAAACGTGGTAGTAGATATGTTCACTTAATTGATATTATCAAAAAATTAACAGGAGCAGAAGATGTCCTTGTAGTTAATAACAATGCTGCGGCAGTAATGTTAACTTTAAATACATTAGTTAAAGATAAAGAAATTGTCGTATCTCGTGGAGAACTAGTGGAAATCGGTGGAGCATTTAGAATTCCTGAAATTATTAAATTAAGTGGTGGAACACCTGTTGAAGTAGGTACTACTAACAAAACACACTTAAAAGATTATGAAAATGCCATTAATGACAATACTGGTGCATTATTAAAAGTTCATACTAGTAACTATAAAATCTTAGGATTTACTAAAGATGTGTCTAATGAAGAAATATCATATCTTGCTCGTGAAAATGAGATAGTATCGATAAATGATTTAGGAAGTGGACAGTTCATAGACTTTACTAAATATGGACTACCTTATGAACCTACTGTTAAAGAAGTATTAGATAGCGGAATAGATATTGTAACATTTAGTGGAGATAAACTATTAGGTGGACCACAAGCAGGAATAATAGTTGGTAAAAAAGAATACATTGATAAAATGAAAAAAAACCAACTTACTCGTACTTTACGTGTCGACAAGATGACGCTAGCTGCTTTAGAAGCAACGTTAAAATTATATCTAGATGAAAAAGAAGCATTAGAGCATATTCCAACACTACATATGATTTCATTATCAAAAGAGCGCCTATTTGGGAAAGCTGATGTATTAAAAACTAAACTTAGTGATTTAGATTTCAAAATTACTATAGCTGAAGATAAAGCTGAAGTAGGTGGAGGAAGTTATCCAGCAAGCTATTTAGAAAGTATTGTAATAAAATTAGAACACCCTAGACTAAGTGCGACAGATTTAGAGCGTCGTTTATTAGAAGTGGAGATTCCAATAATTACACGTATTAAAGATAATGAATTAATTCTTGATATGAGAACACTTCGCACACGTGAATTTGATTTAGTAAAACAAGCGTTAATAGAAGTATCTAAGTAATAGTTTTATAAAACAACTGTGGAGATATACCGCAGTTGTTTTATATTTTTTTGAAATTACAAATTTAATCACAATCTTTAATAATAATTATTAGTATTATTTTGATATATTTAAATTTTTAGAGTATAATATATGTATTAAGATAAGGAGAACAATATATAATGAAGAGAAGTGAAAAAATTTTAAATTTATGCAAAGATATTAACCTTACAGAAGGTAAATTATCTAAGGAATATCTATTTACTATTGAAATGGTGGATTTATTTTATTTTAAAGGGAATATTGGGCAAATAGATATTAAGAGTGGATTTACGGATGGAAGCAACGATGGAGGGATAGATTTCATTTATACTGATGATGAAGCAATGTACTTAATTCAAGGAAAATCTTCCGAGGGTATGAGTGTAGAGGATGTAATTAATGTATTTTATAAAATGAAAAATACAGTTGAAGATTTTGAAAAAGAAAATTATTCTAAATATTCCAGAAAGCTAAAATCTGCATTTAGGAATGTATATGATAGTCTAGATGATAATAAAAATATTGAAATGGTATTATTTACAAATACTAAATTCAACGAACAAGATCAAAAAAAAATAAATGAAAGAATTAATCATAAAGATTTTTCAGCATTTGAAATTTCAGTATTTGACAAAGAAGATATTGAAAAAAAAGAAGTGATAGCTTATCAAGAATATGATTTAATAAAAGAAGCTAGTATTAATCTATATCTTAACTCAGAAAATACAGGGAATGTATTGAAGTATGGTGAGAATGGTCTTATAGTTAATGTTAAAGCTACTTCGATAAAATATTTGTATGAAAGATATTCAGAAACGGGATTATTTAGCTATAATTTAAGAGAACATATATCTCAAAAGAATGTTGATGATGCTATAGAGTTAACAATAAAGAAAGAAAGGGAAAATTTTTGGTACTATAATAATGGGATTACAATTGGATGTAAGGAATTTAGGGAAGATGGTGATAAAATTAAATTATATGATTTTTCTATAATAAATGGTGCTCAAACAACTACTAATATAGGGAAAAGTAGATTAATAGATGGTAAACATGATTTTCCATTAGTATGTAAAATTGTACAGTCTAATATTGGTGAAAATGGAGGAAGGGAATTTATTGGTAGAATCTCAGAAGCTTCAAATTCACAGAAACCAATAAAATTTCGAGATTTAAAATCTAATGATTATCATCAAAAAATTATTTATGTAAATGCTGCTAAAAATAAATATCCGTTAGCCATTGAAATAAAACGAGGAGTAAAACCTCAAAACTATAAAAAAGTAGAAAAATGGCAACGTGTTACTAATGAGTATGTTGGGCAGTTAGTCCTTGCATGTATATTTCAGAAACCAGGATTAGCTAGAAATAGTAAAAATACAATATTTTCTTCGAAAAAAATGTATCAACAAGTATTTGTACGAAAATTTGATTTCAATACTTTGTATGATTTAGTTAGATTAGGTAGTATATATGATGAATATGCAGCTAGAATTATAAAAGAAACAAATGATGTAGATAAAATTGGGATAATGAAAAATGGTAAGTTAGCTATACTTTCTATAGTATGTTATCTAATCAAGAAGCAAAAAGGAATTGTTGAGGATCATACTAGCGAGGGAGTTTACAGTGATAACCTATCGGGGTTACTATTTACAGACTATCCATATGATGATTTGGAGAAAAAAATATCTGAAATATTTGATTTTATAATTAGAAGATTAAAATCTTTATATGATCAAAAGAAAGAAATAGAAAAGCTTACTTCTTATTCTAATTATTTTAAAAATGAGAGATTTTACGAAATGTTTTTAAGAGACTTTGATGAATTAGATAGTTATGATACTGAAAAATTAAGTTCTTACATGAAAGTGTTTGAAGAAAAACAGGAATTATAATATATTATTTATGTAATAATCCTATCAAACTCGAGGAATAGGAAAAAGACTTATGAATGCAATAGAAGACTATGCTTTGAAGAATAATATTAGTTATATTAGACTTAATTCAAACGTTCGTCGCACAAGTTCTATGAAAGTATTGGCTATGTCTGTGATAAAGCCCAAAAACGACTAATTAAGAAACTATAGAAAAAAGGCGATAGAAGTATCGTCTTTTTATAGTTGAATACAATAACTAAAATATTGATTATTCATCTATTCGTGTTATAATAAATAAGTATTTTATAGAATTAATAAAGGATAGCTAAATAGGAGGAACTATGTCAGATTTAGAGAAATTATTTTTTAAAATAGATAAAGAAGTAGAAGAAATAAAAGGTGAAGGTTTATATTTCGAAGGATTAATAAAGTATTTAACATTAGAAAACGATGATGATTATTTTGATATAGTAGATAACTATGATAAAGAAACAATTAGAAAAGTTTATCAATTCCTGCTGTTAAAAGCTTTAAAAGAATTAAATAATCCAAGCTATGATATTACTCCTGAAGTAATCACGATGTATATAAGTCACTTAATAGAATGTATCTATGGAGATAAGAAAGTTTCTATAACTGATTTAGCTAGTGGAAGTGGTAGTTTATTAATTAATATTGCTGCATTAGTAAAAGGTGAAAAAGAGATAACTTCTGTTGATGTTGATAGCAATTATGTGAGATTACAACAAAATATTTTTAATTTATTAGAAACTAATGTTGAAATAATTAACCAAGATGCACTTAAGCCATTAAATATTAAAAAACAAGATATAGTAATTAGTGATGTTCCTTTTGGGTATTATGCTGATGAAGATAATAGTTTAAACTACAAACTATGCAGTACGGACGGATATAGTTTAAATGCATTGTTATTTATTGAGCAAGCAGCAAATTACCTTGATGAGAATGGGGTAGGAATATTAGTAATACCTAAAAAAGTACTAGAGTTAGAAGATAACTTCAAGAAGTATTTAGAAGAAGATATTAATCTAAATGCGGTCATTACTTTACCTGATGAAATGTTTAAAAATGTATCTCAACAAAAGGCTATTATATTAATTACTAAAAAAGGTCAAACTAGATTACCAAATCAAGTATTCTTAGCGCAAATACCAAGTTTCCAAAATAAAGCTAGTTATGCTAAATTTATAGAAGAATTTAATGAATGGTTAGAAAATAATTAATTTTCAAATAATAATTTATACTTAATGAAAAAAGTTGTTTACTATAACTTTAAACTTTCTATGGTATTATCAAATAAAGAGAATACTTTAATAAAATTCCAAAAAGTAATAATAAATTATTTATATAGGTTGACAAGTACTAGATAATATAATACAATATGTAAGTAGATTGTTCACAGGACAATTTAAACAGTATTAAATGTTTTGTGTTTATTTTGTTTATAAGCATTTAATCAATATTAATTTAGATTTTGTAGTATCGGAGGGAGGGAAATCCAATGTCAAAAACTGTAGTTCGTAAAAATGAAACATTAGAAGATGCACTACGTCGTTTCAAACGTGCTGTTTCTAAAAATGGAACTATCCAAGAAGTTCGTAAACGCGAATTTTATGAAAAACCAAGCGTTCGTCGTAAGAAAAAATCTGAAGCGGCTAGAAAACGTAAATATTAATAATTGGTAATTAATACACAATTGATTAATAAAATCTAAAATTTTCCCTCTTTTTAGATTTATTTAAGAAAATTAAAACCTCGTCACTTGATGAGGTTTTTTTATGGTTGTAATATTAATTTAAATATGATATTCTTATTTAAATAAAATCTATTAGGAGAGACTATGTTTGCGATAATCTGTTTAAATGTAATGTTATTGATTTCTTGTTGGTATTTAATTGCGGAAAATCAAAAAAATAAAACTCAAATTAATGAGATGAAGGATGATTTGAAAAAAGCAATTGAAAGAATAGCGACATTAGAGAAAAATAAATAAACCAGAATTAGTTCTATACTAACTATAGAACCGATTCTGGTTTTATTTTATATATTATCTATTTTTCTTATTTTTCCATATAGTTCATCTATATTTTTAGCATTCATAAGAATCATTAAAAATTTTAATTCTTTTTTCCATTTTTCTATTTCATCTATTAATGCTTCTTTCCCATCATTAACAAGAATTTCTAAGAAAGTTTTAGAAACTCCAACTGCTTTTGCACCTAATGCTAAGCATTTTACTACATCAAGTGGATTACGAATTCCTCCACTTGCGATAATATCTATTTTATCTCTATATGGTGCGGCAAATTCTAAACTTTCTGCTGTAGTATAACCGATATTTTCTAGATATGTAGATTTATCTTCCCTTCTACCATTTTCTATACGGGCAAAATTAGTTCCACCCATACCACTGACATCAACTGCAGCTAGATTTAGATCGATGGCTAATTTAATTGTTTCTTCATTCATACCAAAACCAGTTTCTTTTAGAATTACTGGAATAGGAGACTTTTTACTAACTTCAGTCAGTGTAGAAAGCCATGATTCAAAATTATGGTCACCTTCAGGCATTACAATCTCTTGAAGTGGATTTGTATGAAGTTGAATGTATTGAGCTTTTGTCTTTTCAATAGTATCTAAAATAAGATTAGGATCTTTATCAAGACCAAGATTTATTGAATATCCTTTTGGATATGCCGCTTCATCATTTTTATCTTTTAAAGCAGGAGAGTATGAACCTGGGAAAAATTCTATTCCACAAGCTTTACTAACTTCCATAAAATCCTGATTTATTTTATTACATTCTTCACCACCGGCAGTTATCGCGTTGATAAAGAAAGGAAATTGCCATTTTTTATTACAAATAGTAGTAGATGTATCTAGAGTATCCAGTCCAAAACGTGGCACACTATTGTAGTCAATAGCGTATGCATCTAAACTAGTTAAAGTCGTTTTGTCAGCAAGAGCTAGACGTATATGATCTTTTTTTCTCATGTCTATCCTTTCATGTTTTTTAAGTTATAATTGTTCTAAATTAAGTTGTAGTTGGAATTTATCGTTACTTCTATTGAAACCTAAAACAATATCTCCACTACCAGAGCCGCTTTGTTTTCCAGCAGGGTAGCTAGCTATATAATTTTTCATAGCTGCTGTTTCCATTGGTATATTAGAGAAACTTTCTAAATAGTGAAGATTTTCACGAAGTTTGTTTATTGTATTTAATACAAACGATTCATTTCCACTTTCAAGTTCATCTACTAGTTGTTCAACTAGTTTATTAGAAGTGCTAACGAAAGTAACGTATTCGGTAGAATAATTTTCTTTATTCTCTTTCCAAAGCTTAACATGTTCTTTGGTATCTACAACTTCTCCAGTCCATCTTGCAAAAATAGTAATCTTTGCTTTAGGATAAATAGGTTTGATTATTAACCCGTCCCAAGGAGAGTTTATTATTTCTTTAATATCGTCTTTACTTGTGATAATATAATTAAGTTTACTAGCATTAAACTTTTGATAGAAAGTAAGTCCTTCATTTAAAGAAGCTGCAACATCACCCATTGATCCGCTAATATTATGAGTTAAATTGTATAATGTAACAAGTTTAAAAATAGTTTCGTTATCGAAAGGAATTTTTTCGAAAGTTAAAATAGCTTTAGCGATTGAAACTAAAACTGCTCCAGAAGAACCTAAGCCATATTTTTTATTGTTACTATGTAATTCATTATATATTTTTATTGAATAAGTTTTTTCACTATTTGTATACTTATTTAAAAATAGAATAAACTGTTGAATCATAGTAAAGTTCTTATTATCTTCATAAAGATCAACGGTAATATTGTGTAGTGTATCAAAAATAGTAGTTTTCTCACTAGGTTCTACGGTAGTAACTATTTTTTGTGGAACGCTAGTAAGAAGTGCTTTAGAATAGTCTTCTAATATAGAATATTCACCTGCAAGGTATAACTTTCCATATGCTACTCCATGCACAATATTATTTTTTTGTTCCATAATTTTGAAATTTCCTCATATAGTTTGTCTTGATCTTCTTTTAAATATAATACTTTAACATTTGGTCCTGCATCCATAGTGAAGTAACATCTATAACCTTGTGAACGAAGTTGCTTAACTATGTCCATTGCACGGTGACTTTCTTCAGTTAAAAATGTAAAACTTGGAGAAGATGTAGTTGTTGTTTCATGCATAGCTAATGCATTACTTTCTGTTATTTCTCCAATTTTTTCAAAGTTCGCTTCTTTAAGGGCATCTTTCATTAAAACAAAATCTTTCTTTGCTTTTTCTACCCAAGAAGCGAATGTTGTTGATGTTTGTACACATTGTTCCATTGCTACACGACTTGAAATTTTCTTTCTATCTTCGTTTACTACAAGAACCATCATACCAAAATCAAGTTTACAAGAAAGTTCTTCTACGCTACCATCTTCTAACCATGCAGCAAGTTTATAAAAACTTCTACAAGAAGAACCAGAACCTTCTTTTGCGATTTCTACCATTTCTTGAGTTGATTTATTTAATTTAAAATATTCATTACAAGCTAAGACTAATGCCATTGTACCACTAGAACTAGATGAAAGTCCGGCTGCAGTTGGCACAGTATTATAGCTTTTAATACAAATTTTTTCTCTATCAACAGGAGTAAATTTAGAAATGAATTTAATCATTTTGTTTACTTCTTCAGGTCCCTGTTTTTTATCGTTAATATAGAATTCATCTTCATTTGATAAGCTTTTTTCAATTTTTGTTTTTGATAATAAATTATCTAATCTTAAAGAAATATTAGGGTTATACGGTAGAACAGGGTCTTTAGACTTCTTTCCCCAATACTTAACTAAGGCTATATTAGCATAACCTAAACTGTAACCATCCATGATAAATATCCTTTCTCTTTTAGTTCATCTTGAATTTTTAATGCATTCTCTTTGGTATCACACAGACAAATACAACAACCGCCTGCCCCGCCACCAGTTAACTTAGCACCTTTAGCATTGTTATTTTTACACAATTCAACAACTTCATCATTTTTCTCATGGCTAACACCAATTTTTTGAAGCAGCGAATGTGCTTTGTACATATATTCTCCTATAAGGTCTATATTTTTCTCTTTTAAAGGTTTGATTACTTTTTTAGTAATGTTTCCTAGTTCATCAATATATGGTTTATAAGTTTTTAAATTATCTTTTACGTGTTCTAAAGTATGTTTTGTAATACCTACAACCCCAGTATCAATAATTAATAAGTAACTATCGAGAGAAAAAGGTAGTTTTTTTGCTCCGTGTTCTTTAGAAAAAAGAAGGGGAGTATCGCTAAGTACTTGATTTACATCTATTCCACTAGGGTTCCCGTGAATAAACTTTTCACATTTATCAGCGATTTCTCTTATTTTTGCTTTTGTTATTCCTTTAGCACGAGCAATGGCTATGCTAAGAGCAGCTGATGAACCTAATCCTCTTCCAACTGGAATGGTACTATTAATATTAATTTTTGTCTTGCTATCAATTTCACAGGTATCTGCGATATACGCTAAAATATCGTCTCTGTGTTGAATTTCATTAGTATTTTCAAGTGTAACATCTATTTTCATCTCTGGTAAAGGTATTGTAATTCCCTCATGACCGTAGACTACAGCATGTTCACCAAAAAATATTGCTTTAGCATGTGTCATAATAATCCTCTTATTTTAGAATTTCAACTTTATTTTTAATCAAATTTTTAAATTTTTTTACGCTTGATACTATATAATTAGTATCTTTTTATATGTACAATAATTATACTTTTAGCATTATTATTTGTCAAACAAATGCTGTCATTATAGTTTTTTATTGAGCATAATAAAAAACAATCTAAAATACCTTGCTTTTAAAATAGCGAAGAATATAAAGATTGTTTTTAATGATTTGGATGACAATTAATACCGTGTGGTTCTAAATGAACTAAAGTTTCACAGTAATAAAACTCACGAGCGAGTGCTTTTTCTATTTTTATAGTTATATCATGACTTTGTTTAACATTTAATTCCGGAGTAACTGTTATTGTAATATCAATAAAATATAATAGGCCATGAGTTCTTCCTTTTATATCAACGATAGAAATAACACCCTCTATGTCCTTAACGATAGATTCAATTTTCTCAATAACTTCAGCATCAACACCATCTGTTAGTATATGAGTAGATTCTTTAAAAATACTTATTGCTGTATAGATAATTAAGCAACCTACTAATATAGCGACTATTGAGTCAGCGATAGGTATACCTATATATGTTGCGATAATACCAACTAATGTACCAATTGATACATAAGCGTCACTTAGGTTATCTAAAGCAGCTGCTTTTAAAGACTTGCTTCCAAGCTTATTTGCCAGTCTAATATTATAAAAGTAAACAGAAAACATAATTATACTAGCAATAACTGCAGTAACTGCAGATAACATACTAGGTTGTTCATAGCTTTTAGTTATAATTTTTTTTACTGCATATATCACTACTTCAATACCAGCATAAAGCATAATAAATGAAGCTATTAATGTTGAAATTAATTCTGCGCGGAAATGTCCATAAAGATGGTCTTCATCCGCAGGTTTTCTTGAAATTTTTAATCCAATAAGAACACAAATGGATGAAATAACGTCAGTTGCGTTATTTATTCCATCTGCGACTAATGCAGAAGAACGGAAGAAGAAACCAGCCCCCAATTTTAAAAGTGTAAGCAGTAGGTATGAGAATATACTAAGTCTTGCACCATGTTCAGCTTTTTTTAACTTTTCAAAAATAGAGTTATTCATATAAGTAGCTTCCTTTCAAAATGTATTTTACAATTATAACAGCTTTAAAAAAATTATTCAAGAATAAAATTCTTATTTATAAAATAAAATTATTTGCCAAAGGTGAACTTTTCTCAAAAAAATAAACCTCAAACATATTGAGGTTATAAATACCAGCAGCCGGGGTCGAACCGGCACGATGTTGCCATCGCTGGAT
>ERZ772786.341-NODE-341-length-19316-cov-3.265459_pt1 | contig 19316 bp, 16 predicted proteins | sample MGYA00511473_ERZ772786 | MGnify/ENA primary metagenome ERZ772786 (study PRJEB29015, sample SAMEA2738025) | human oral metagenome | biome: human oral; feature: human-associated habitat; material: saliva | place: China | collected 2252 ...
CTCAGAACTTGTCTAGTACTTTTTTCTTTTAACTAGGATTTTTTAGTTTCACTATTTTCCAGACTTCACTAGCAAATCCTCGGCAGCAGCTCTCCGCTTGGAGGTGGCAGCAGCGTTTCAGTGCCTATTTCCGTGGTCATCACAACGTGACCAGGCATCTCATTAGTCACCTCGCCTATTACCACCGCACCCTCTGTATGTTCGGAGCTGTGCAGTGCCGCGAGTACAGCGTCAGCGGATTTTGCAGGGACGAACAAAACCAGTCTACCCTCGCAAGCAAGATAAAGTGGCTCTAGCCCGAGCATGCCCGTGACACCAGCGACTTCAGTATTTACAGGAATGGACTCAGTATCGAGCTTGATTCCGACATCGCTCTGGTCAGCAATCTCATAGAGTACAGTCCCTACTCCGCCGCGCGTCGCATCCCTTATAACGTGGATGCCTGGTGTGGCTTCAAGTGCAGCATTTACAGCATTCCAGAGTGGCGCACAATCGCTCGTCACATTCGCCTCCATGCCAAATCTGTCCCTCTCGAGCAGAATCGTGCAGCCGTGACGGCCTACGTCTCCAGTCACAATGATCTTGTCGCCAGGTTCAGCCTTTGCACCAGCTGGATTAACACCTTCAAGTATCTCGCCTACGCCAGTGGTCGTGATAAACACGCCATCCACCTGCCCTTTGCCAGCAACCTTGGTATCGCCAGATACGATTGAAACACCTACCTCATGAGCCGTCTCAGCCATCGCCTTAGCGATGCGGTCCAGTTTCTCAACGGGGAAGCCTTCTTCTATTACAAATGCACAAGATATGTAGAGTGGCTTTGCGCCCATGCACGCAAGGTCATTTACCGTACCGCATATCGAGAGCTTTCCGATGTTGCCGCCAGGGAATTCTGCAGGAGATACGATAAATCCGTCCGTGGACATCGCCATCCTGCCGACTGGAGGTGGCAGCACTGCCGCATCGTCCGCTGTCAGGTATTTGTTGTCGAAATATTTCTTGAAAATCCCACCGATCAGGTCATTCGTCTGCTTTCCACCTGCACCGTGCGCGAGGGTTATTGTTTGTTCCATATGTCGCCTCCGTATTTATAAAACGCCGAACATGCGCCTTCGCTAGAAACCATACACGCTCCTATCGGATGCTCTGGCGTACAGCCCTTACCGAATACCTTGCAGTCGTAAGGCTTGCATTTGCCGAGTAACACCTCTCCGCATCTACATGCTGGATTTGGCTTACCTTCTATCTCTGGAAGATTGAATTTGTACCTAGCATCGTAATCGCGATACTCTGGCCTAAGCTCAACACCTGATTTCTCTATAACGCCGAGTCCTCTCCATTCTGAATCGCAAGGCTCCATGACTGTCTCGACGAGTTTTCTAGCCGCAGGACTTCCCTCTTCAGTTACCACTGCTGGATAGCAGTTTACTGCGAAAGGTTTGTTCTCTTCTATTTTCTTGATGATCACCGCAAGTGCCGTCAGCACCTCGGATCCCGAGAAACCAGCGACCACTCCAGATATTCCGTGTTCATCACGGAGTTTATAGTATTCCTCCATACCAGTCATCGTGCTCACATGACCTGGATATAGAAATGCATCCGCACTGCCCTTGAGCGCTAGATAAGCGTTATACATCGTCTTGTTGGCTGTCAGTATCGAGAAATTTTCGATGCCCTGTGCCTTCGCTTCACGAACCGCCATCACGCTCCCAGGCGTTGTCGTCTCAAATCCAACCGCCAGAAATACGACCTGCTCATCTGGATGCTCCTTGGCATACTCGAGCGAGTCGAGCGGTGAGTATACAACACTTACCTTCGCCCCCTTGCTGCGAGCCCCTGCAAGGCTCATCTCCGTTCCGGGAACTCTAATCAGATCTCCGAAAGTCGTTATAGTCGCTTTCTTATCCAGTGCCAGCATGACCGCCTCATCGATATACGAAACTGGCGTAACGCAGACTGGACATCCTGGTCCTGAAATCAGCTCGATACTGCCTGGTAGAAGTCTCCTGATTCCGAGTCTAAAGATCTCATGTGTATGAGTTCCACAGACTTCCATGATTCTAAGCTTCGGGCCGTCGTAGGAGGTGACAATGTCACGAGCTTTCTTTGTACTCTCGTTAATTGTCATTTAGCTCCTCCATGACCTTATCTGCCTCTGCCGCCTCATCTGCTGCAACTCTTGCAATGGCAAGACCTGCGTGCACCATCACATAATCTCCAGGGGCTAGGTCTGAAATCAGCTCCGCAGAAACCTTTCTCTTAACGCCGCCAGCATCGATGACAGCCATATTATTCTCTATATTAGCAACCTTTGCTCTCAATCCCACGCACATATGTGCACCTCCGTCATTTTCTAATCTCTATATATTCTATACCCATGTCCAGTCATGTGACTGTACTATTTATTGTTCTTCATTTTGTTCTTTATTCCGAAGCGCCGCTATTCCTGTAGCTGCCTGGCCAAGCGCTATGCCACCATCATTAGTCGGCACAACTCCGTGCTTCAGCACCTTAAAGCCTTCTCGTTCAAGCCCGTCATCCACTAGCCTTAGAAGTAGTAGGTTTTGAAACACTCCTCCCGACAGGGCAACAACGTTCACTTCGCACCTCGTACGCTGGTAGCAGCAAGCGATTACGATCATGTCTGCCAGCGCTTTATGAAAAAAGTATGCCAGCTGGTCAGTATCTTGATCCGCCAGACTCCTTGCAGCTAGTTCCATGAGCAAGGTGTCTGTGCACAGTTCGAACTGCTCTTCGTCGATATTCATCAGCCTGCCCTCGTAAGGCGCTAGGCTTATTCCTTGTGCTTCGGCCCGTTCAGCTGCAAACTGGAGCGCCATCGAGGCCTCGCCTTCGAAGGTGCTGGCTGACTTTATGCCTAGCACTGCGCTTACTGCATCGAAGAGGCGTCCTGCGCTTGTAGACTTCACTGTATTTATATTATTGCCTAGCATGAAGTCGATGCTCTGCCTACCCTTTTCGTCTCCAAGCCCGAGTGTCTTTCCTATACGGTTTGCCGCCTCGATTCCAAGCGTTGTGCTAATCATGGAGTAGGCAATTCGCCAGCCCTCCTTAGAGGCAATATCTCCGCCAGCATGTATAAACGGTGCAATACTGCCAACACGCTCGTATCCGCTCTCATCTCCAAGCAGGAATTCACCGCCCCAGATAGTTCCATCAGGTCCATATCCAGTTCCGTCAAAAGTCACTCCCAGAGCTGTTCCCTCGTATTCATTCTCTGCCATGCACGATACCATGTGTGCATGATGATGCTGCACTTCCATAACTGGAACACCTTCTCTCTCTGCAATCACCCTAGCCATCTCACTCGTGTTATAGCCTGGGTGCATATCTCCCACTATTATATCTGGATGAATCTCTAGTAGCCTTTCCATACGAGTTGTCGCTGCTTCAAGTGCTCTCACACTTCTCATATCCGCCATGTCGCCTATGTATGGTGATGGATAAAAAAGCCCCTTATCGCCTAGGCAAAATGCATTCTTTAACTCTCCACCTATTCCGAGCACCGCATGGGAGCTTTCACTCTTCGCTACTATTGGAAGCGGAGAATATCCTCTCGACCTTCTGATCATATAAGGCTTGCTTCTGTAAAATGCCATAACCGTATCATCCGCTCTTATCCGTATGTCCCTAGAGTTAGAAAGTATGATATCGCACATCGGTGATAGATACTTAAGTGCTTCCTCATCGTTCATGCATATCGGAGCTCCAGATGGATTTCCGCTAGTCATCACCAGCACATCAGATATTGGCTCATCGTCTGGATAATCGAAGAGAAGCATATGAACTGGTGTATATGGCAGCATCACACCTAAATTAGGATTATCAGGTGCTACAGATGCTGCGATTCTGGAATCAGCACTTTTTGAAGCTGCTGAGCCAGTATGTCTAGGAATCAGTATTATCGGCTTTTGCGGGCCGGTAAGCAGCGGCTCCATCTCTGGCTCCAGTCTGCACTCGCGCCCGACCACTTCGAGGTCCCGCATCATCACAGCAAACGGCTTCATCGGGCGCGCCTTCAGCTGTCTGAGGCGCTGGACCGCTGCTTCGCTTCCGGCGTCGCAGCAGAGGTGGAAACCACCGATTCCCTTGATGGCGGCGATGCCGCCATTCCTGATTACAGCCCTGGTTTCAAGAAGCGCCGCCGCGCCATATGCACCCTCGGGGCGCTCCGAATCAGTTCCCATACCTTGTACGTCAGACTCAGAAGCCCTGCCCACGAGGGTGTAGAGCTCCGGCCCGCAGTCATTACAGCATACAGGCTGGGCATGATAGCGCCTCGAATTTATATCGGAATACTCGTCACTGCAGGCCTCGCACATTGGAAAACCAGTCATGCTGGTTTTCACCCTATCGTAAGGCATTGAATCTAATATAGTTAAACGAGGACCACACTGAGTGCAGTTTATAAACGGATGAAGGTATCTTCTATCATTTTTATCAAATAGCTCTTTTGCACAGTCAGGGCAAGTTGCTATGTCAGGCGATACGAATATCTGCCCATCTTCGTGCTTGCTCCCTGCAATCTCGAAGCCTGATGGAGCTTCTATATCCAGAGGATAATCCATTACCTTAACTTTGACGATTGCAGACCGCTCTGGCGCTTCTACTTCTATTGCATGTACGAAATCGCTCAGTACGGACTCTTCTGCTCGCGCGATTATCTCAACGTAAGAGCCCTTGTTACAGACACTTCCAGATATGCCATATCTATCTGCAAGTCTGCTCACAAAGGGTCTAAAGCCAACGCCCTGAACTATTCCATAAATCCTAATTAATCTACATACCAATTACAATCACCAATATCTATCGCTATTTTATCTCTATCTAACCACAACTCCTGCCTTCTCCCAGTACTCTTCATCTGATTCAGAAGAGTATAGGGAAGCCGAGATTGCGAAGTGAGGAAGACTGAGGAAAGTACCCTTCCACCCTGGAAGCGCTCTCTTGATAAGGGGATCACCGATCACCATATCGTATCCCTCAGCATCTACGAGCTTCATGAGCTCATCCTCTTCATTTAACCTAGTATCATGTTCCTGACGAACCTCTTTGCTCATCATGAACCAGCTAGCAACATCTACGCGCTCTAGTGGCTTGTCCTCGGAAGCACCTATAAGTACGTCTCTAAGCGAATTTGCAAAAACCTGCTGATGCACTATCAGCACCTTCCGAGGCTCGTGCCCCATGACCTTGCGAGAGAAGTCATCCGCACAATCCTGCGGCAGAGGATAACATATCTCATATGGTACGCCGTACTTGTCCGATAACCATCTCGCGGGCTTTACACCGCCAGGAGATACTACGATATTTCTATCCACATGTGCAGCAGCAGCCACATCTTCTAGCGTATCATTCATGCCATAGATAACTGGGTTATCCACGCCCTGCTCGCTAAGTGCAGTCACCATATCGTCGTAGTCACCACTTCCGGGAGTGTCGAGCGGCGTAAAGCCTATTACTCCAACTCTCTCGGAAACGTTACTCTTATCAATCTTACCTAAATCACCTAGCTTGCCCAGTTTTCCTAGCTTTTCTAGATCTTCCAAGCTAATTGCTTTTTGCTCAAGACTACCATTTGCGATGAACCTTGCTCCTGATCCACCTTCTTCATACAAGTAGTTCTTAAGTATCTGCAGAAACGCCCTACTAACACCTTCATCATACATGTCTATTCCATTAGTCTCGACAGGCACAACTGGCACCTCGTAGTCGGTCTCCATAAGGTGCTTTAACGCTCTATAGTCAGTGGCGATAACTGCTGGTACAGGTGTCCCGATTAGACCGACGAATTTAGCATCTATATCTCCAAGTGCTTCCTTAGTCTTCTGGATGAGAAGCTCATCACGGCCGAGAATCGCATCTAGGTCACGAAGAGCTGCACTAAATATCGCACTCTTTTTCTTATCCCAACGTGGCTCATCGTATCCGCAGATATTTCCAACGCATCCGCCAGCATCCATGATTATCAGCATACCGCCGTAGTGAAACAGCACAGAGACCGCTCCAGACTGGTCTGGCGTAAACGGCGATAGATATTTTCTAAGCCCTTTCATCAGCGAGCCTCCTCTCTATTGCCTCTACAAAGTGCACTAGTCCCTTGTATCCAAACGGCTGAATCTCGTTATTCCAGTGCACATTTATCGACTCTGGATAGTAGAACTGTGCATCTATACCGATTGAAATATCAACCTTTTCCGAACCATCATAGTTCATCATTGTCGGCGACATAGTCGAGTACACCTTAAGATCCCGGTTATAGTTAGCGAGTTCTCTGATAAAAGGGAAGTCATCTTCGCTTACATTCGCAAACACCGACTTAACGCGTAGCCCCAGCTTCTCAAGTGCTAGCGCCATCTCTATTGGGTTTCCGTTTACAACCTGTCCTATTGCAAATGTCTTTCCTTCACACAGCTGCTGAAGTCTTAGGCATGCATCGCTAGCCTCACGAAAGTATTCCGAATCATCGATTTCCACTCCGAGAGCCGAAGCGAACAGTGCATACTGGCGCTGTATTCTATCTATCTCATACACCCTAGTCAGCTCCACATAAGGGATTCCGAGCTTTGACTCAAGTGTGAATGCTGCTTTTCTAGCCTCTGGATGAAGTATGATATTGAAATCTGCTCCGCCCATCTCCATGTATTCTTCGAGGGTTTCTTTTCTCCCTACCTCGTGTATGGTCTTGATTCCCATCTGACCGAGGATGTCATAAAGGTCAGAATCGTCCTCGAGATGTGTAAAATTACCGAGCAAATTAACCGTCCCACCTGTCGGTTTTCTCTTCTCAAGCAGCGAGTAAATCGCTTCTCTTACAGCTACCATCGGTGGGTTCTTGCCCTCGCGCATAAGCGCATACATATATGTAGGAACGACATGAATTCCCGTGCGTTCCTCAGCCTTTCTACAGACACGCTCTAGATCAGTTCCGAGAAGCGCATCGACGCATGTGATGCAGATAACCACAACCTTAGGCTTCACTTCACAGACTTCATAGATCTCCTCGATAGCCTCTGGTATATCGGATAGATGTCTGCCTGTGACGAGGTCATTTTCACTCATCTGAAGGAAAAACATCCTCTCGCTATATCCACCTTCGTCCGCCAAAATCGTGGTATTGCGGCCACAGCAAGCTGGCGCAACCACAAGCATTACCGATTCTGGTATTACTACTCCTGCTCTCTTAACGCCAAATCCCTGCGCACCTGGGGAATTGTACATCAAGGTCGCTGGTGAGCTATACACGAGATGCTCGTTGCTCACTAGCTCGGTCGGAATACTGCCAGCCTCAGCGAGCGCCCCTATTGTCGTGAAATAAGTGTCTCTCGCCATTACGAATTCTCCTTTATCAGGTAGTCTGCCAGTGCAAAGAACCTCTTTGCGATATCCGACTCAGGATTACCCTCGATTACGGTCTTACCCTGATCCTCCCAGTCTATGATCTCCTGACTGCGAGGGATCTCTCCTACGATTGGTATTCCAGCCTCATCTGCAAATGCCTGCACCTTCTCCGTCTCATTCTCGACGTTACGGTGGTTGAGCACCACGCCCTTCACCTTGGCATAGCCTCGGTCCGCAAAATTATCTACAGCCGTCTTAATATTATTCGCCGCATAGAGAGCCATCTTTTCACCCGAAGTTACGATGAGTATATCCTCTGCAAAGCCCTCTCTGATAGGCGCAGCAAATCCTCCACAGACTACGTCACCGAGCACGTCATAAAGGACTACATCGGGATTGAATCTGCCAAAAACATCTAGGTCATCTATGAGGTTAAATGTCGAGATGATTCCTCTACCTGCACATCCTATACCAGGCGTAGGTCCACCAGTCTCGATACATTCTACTCCTCCAAATCCAGTTTTAACCATCTCGTCGATAGTCGGTTCATCGTCGTTATCTCTCATGAAGTTCATAACCGGAATTAGCGGATTGCCACCGAGAAGATTGATAGTCGAGTCGGCCTTTGGATCACATCCAATCTGAACCACCTTATATCCCTTAACTGCAAAGGCTGCTGCGAGATTCGCAGTTACTGTCGATTTTCCGATACCACCCTTACCATATATTGCTACCTTAATCATTTATCCCCCTACACAAAAAGACTTCAAACCACACAGGTAGAAGTCTCCGAAAACAAATTCATACCACTCGGGACACCTTGTGGTTGGTCTTCATTTAATTAATTAAAATTATACTATCGTAACAGATTGTACGCAATAAAAGGTATTTTAATCACAATCGTTTACATTTTTTTGAGTGACTGATAAAATATTTTAAATACATTTTATCTCTTTATACCTATTAAAAAGGTGTGAATTGATGAGGTGAAATTTATTTTTTAGGAAGTATTTCTCAATGAATAGAATTGCAATATACGGCAAAGGCGGAATTGGAAAATCCACTACCGTCTCTAATATGTCTGCGGCACTCGCTGGAAAAGGATATACGGTCATGCAGATTGGGTGCGATCCGAAAGCTGATTCCACGATTAGTCTTCGTCAAGGAAGGAATCTCACTCCAGTTCTCGATACTTACAGGGATAAGATCAAAGACATTCATCTTGAAGATATGTATACCATCGGCTATAACGGCGTTATCTGCGTGGAAGCTGGCGGTCCAACTCCCGGCATCGGCTGCGCTGGACGAGGTGTTGCTAAGGCGCTAGACCTGCTCAAGCAAAAGAATTTCGAAGAAGTTCTCCATCCCGATGTCGTCTTCTACGATGTGCTCGGAGACGTAGTATGTGGCGGTTTCTCCATGCCATTAAGAAAAAACTATGCTGACAACGTATACGTGATTTCATCCGGAGAGCAGATGGCGATATATGCAGCGATGAACCTCGGTCTAGCGATGGAAAATTTTAAACGCAGAGGTCACAACGGACTCTCTGGAATAATTGCCAACAAGCGCAATGTCAACGGTGAAGACGAGAAGCTTCAGACACTCAGTGAAGACCTCGAGTGCCCGATAGTCGGAACTATCGAGCACAGCATGGTGGTGAAAAGAGCATCTGACGATGCCTTCACTGTCGCCGAAGCTTTTCCCGATGACCCGATGGTTGACATATATACTAAGATAGCGATGGAGATTATAAATAGGGACTAATATGCTGATTGATTTACACAAACCCGATATTAATAAAGCGAAGGTGAAGCTTGGGGACCTCGATACCCTAGCTCCTTTTCCGCGCAAACTTGAATACTCATGTCCTTCGCGCGGTGGCTGGACTATCGCGCATACACCGATGATTATTCCTGGCTCGCACATGATATACATCGGAGCGTCAGCATGTCTACGCGGCGTGGTTCTCTCTGCTGCCGAGTATGAGGGACTTGATAGATTTTCGATGGTGCTCATTGAAGAAAAGGATATTCTGAGCGGCAACATGGAAGAGCTTTTTATCGAGGGCGTTACTGACATACTGAATAAGCTTAATCAGAAACCTACGTGCGCGCTCCCTTTTACAGGCTGCATTCACTACTTCCTCGCCACGGATATAGAATATATATATGACGAGCTTTCGGCTCGCTTTCCAGACATCGACTTCATCTCTTCGCAGATGACACCGACTATGAAGATAAACGATCACACACCTGAAGAGGACATGTGCCGCTCGATGTATCTGTGCATCGAGGAACAACCGCTTAATGATAAAGTCGTTAATTTCATCGGCGATAGTTTTCCGATTGACAGGTCTGGCAATCATATGAAGCTGCTGCATGATAACGGTTTCCGTACTCATGATCTCGCTTCAATCGATGATTACGATGAGTACAAGGCTATGGGCGAGAGTTTTCTCAATATCTACTCCCTTCCTATCGCGAAGTGGTCCACTGAATGCCTTGAGGAGAGGCTCGGTCAGAAGAGCCTATACATGCCGTACACTTACGACTACGATGAGATTGACAGTGATATGAGTGCGCTTTCTCAGATTATCGGAGCTCCTACTCCTGATTTTGCATCACTTCGGGCAGAAGCTGATGAAGCTCTAAGAGATGTACTTTCTGTTATAGGAGATGCACAGATTGCTATAGACTTCATGAGCACGCCGCGCTTTTTGAGCCTTGCAAAACTCCTGCTCTCACGAGGCTTCAACGTGACTGAGATTTATGGAGATGCTCTAACGCCAGATAGCACACCTGATCTCGAGTGGCTTCAGCAGAATTATCCAGACATTCCGCTGATTGCAACTCAGGATTTTCGTGCACGCTTCTATCCACGAGATGAAGCTGAGGGTGGCAAGCTGCTTGCAATAGGTCAGAAAGCTGCGTATTTTACTGGCACTAACCACTTTGTAAATCTAATCGCCAACAACGGCTGGTATGGATATGACGCTATTAAAAAGCTCACAGCAGAAATGATCGATGCGTTTAACAACGAAAAAGACACTAAGTCCATAATTCAGGTCAAGGCTTGGGGGTGCTCGGCATGAAACAAGTAGCAAGAGTTTTATCCACCTATTCAGCTGACCTATTCGGCATCTGCTCCGTCCTCTATGAGCTGGGCGGTCTCGTTGTAATGCACGATGCATCCGGCTGCAATTCGACATACAACACGCACGATGAGCCGCGTTGGTATGATATAGAGAGCATGATTTACATATCAGGACTCATTGAAAATGACGTAATTCTCGGAAACGACGAAAAGCTCATAGGCGATGTAATTGAGGCGGCACAGGAAACTAATCCTAAATTCATTGCTATCTCCGCTGCGCTGATTCCACTCTTTATGAGCACGGATATGAAGGGAATCGCCCGCATCATCGAGAAGCGCACGGGAATACCGACATTCGGATTTACGACTAATGCGATGGATACTTATGTGCTAGGCGGTAACATGGTATACCGTGAATTTCTAGATAGATTCTGCCCTGCCCTTGATGGTAGCCAAGCTATATCTGATTCATCTTCCATATCCGTAAATCTCCTCGGCGTAACTCCGCTTGACTTCTCGATAGTCGGAAACGTTGAGGCTCTAAAGGAGTACTTTAGAGATTGCGGTATCGAAGTCAATTGCTGCATGACGATGGGCTGCACTCTTTCTGAAATGGCAGAGGCTTATAAAGCTGATGTCAATGTCGTCTGCTCATCTCTGGCACTTGACGGTGCAAGAATACTCAATGATAAGTACGGAACACCTACAGTTCTGGGACTACCTATGGGAAAGACTGCTTGTTGTGAACTTGGAAAGCTTATAAGAGAGTCTGCATCTGACGGTAAAACTAGAGTGCTTGGTTCATCAGGTGAGTTAAGCAGTATCCCTGCGCTCGAACATACGAAGTCGAGCTATACGCTTAGGGATAGAGCCAAGGGTGGCACCTGGATTATCGGTGAGGCGATTAATGCAGCAGGCATACGCTATGTGCTGGAGCACGACCTTGGAATTACTGAAGTTCACATACTATGCCCTACTCAGGTAGATGCTCATATGCTTAGAGAGGGCGATGTTATGGTGCGCGACGAAGCTGACATAGAGAAGGTGCTAAATGGTGCAAAATGCGTAATTGCAGACCCTATCTATAGACGAATTCTGACGAGAGATGAAAATGGTAATTTACCGCACTTCATAAATATTCCTCACGAAGCTTATTCGGGCAGGATGTACAGGAGTCATATCCCGACCTTCATCGGAGAAAGCTTTACGGAGTGGCTGGCTTCTAAGGTCAATGCTGATCAGGATTCCATCGGTATCAACGACATTATGAAAATAAATAAACCTTATAGAAAAAACAACTAGTCACATTATACGTGACTAGTTGTTTTCATAATACAAACAATACTGTTACTTTTCCAGCAGTTCGTCGACTGTAATCTTAAACATTTCAGCAAAAACTATTAACTCAATATCTGTAACAAAGCGCTTTCCTGCCTCTATTCTTTGAATTGCATTTTTATCAATATCAAGTCCCAGAAGCTGCATGTTGTCAGCCAATTCTCTCTGTGACATATTATTGTTCTTTCTCAACCTTGATATCTCTCTACCCGATATATTATTTCTTCCATCAAAAGTTTTATTAATAAACATTTCTTAAATCTCCTACCAACTACTAATGACATTCAGTGATTGTCATTAAGATAAATGTATGGTAGAATCAACCCATAATTGACATTCACTAGATGTCACAGCGTATAAAATAGGAGGAATTATGTTTTGTAAAAATTGTGGTACAGAAATGAATGAAAATCAGGCTATTTGCTTGAACTGTGGTATTAAAAAAAATAGTGGAAATAGTTTTTGTGGTAACTGTGGTAGTGAAATTAATCCAAATCAATCCGTATGTTTAAAATGTGGTGTTGCTATTCCTAACCACCCTTCCCCAGAAGAACCCTCTCACTTTACAGAAAATTTACCTGTACGTAATAAATTTGTTGCAGCGCTTTTGGCTATTTTTTTAGGCGGTTTAGGTGTTCATAAATTTTATTTAAATAAACCTGGAATGGGTGTGCTGTATCTTCTTTTTTGTTGGACATTTATTCCTGGAATAATTGGTTTTATTGAAGGAATACTCTATTTATGTAGTAGCGATATTGAATTCCAATCAAAACACCATGTGCGATTAGATAATCATTAAAACTTATTTATTTGCATTTTATATGCACCCATTTTGCTAATAGCGATTACTTGTGCTTAATTTTGATACTGAAGTGAATATAGTTATTTTTCTATTTTGGAGGCAATTATTATGAAAGACAAGAGAATACCTAACAAACCTCAAAGCAACAATAACAATAATCAAGACAACCTATTTGTTGACTCTAAATCTTCTGATTCGCACAATCAAAACTCTTTCAAAAATACTCTTCAAACTCTGTCAAGAGACAAAAAATTCGTTATACTTGGTGTTATTGCTGGTGCTATACTTTGCATAATTGGGATTATTTCCTTAATTACAATGAAAACCTTGTATAACATCACTTTAAACAATTATAGTGACAAATTAACTTTGATAAACACCTTAATGAAACTTATACCGTGGTTATATTATTTAGCTTTAATTACAGGTATTATTTCACTTATTGTCTCAATATTAAATGCTATTCATTATAAAGATTTAAAGGTGATCACTTATTCTGTAATATCTGTAATAAGTTGTCTTCTCATGCTCATGAATTACAAGTATATGAACGGTATGAGAATCATTATGTCATCTGATCCAAACGATTTTATTAGCGGAAAATTATCAGTTGGTAACCTTGAAGCTGCATCATCATTTCTGGATAGCGAAAATATTATTCCTATTAAATTCAAACTAATGATACTATTAGGTGTCATTAGTTCAATTTATGCCGTATATCTTCTAGCAATGTTTAGCAAGTATGGGCAAAACATATATATGAACGTATCTATGGATGCATTTAAGGGGACTGCGAGTATCACGAATTTTGATTATAGAAGAAGAAAAATTAATGACAATCAGGTTCAAAACGACTCTACAAATATTATGGCAACAGAACATTTTAATGAAATAGAATCTGAAAATGAACACAAAGACTCCGACCTAACAGATAATAATCTTAACGATCCTATTAATACAACAGAAGTTGTTAATGTTGTTAATAACAATAAACGTGTACTTACAAAAAAAAGAATCATATTAATTTCTATTATTGTTATTATTTTTGCTGTAACAGGTGGTGGATACTACATATGGAATACTTTTTTCAATTTCACTAAAATTGACTTATCTTCAAATATTGAATTAACAATTGATGGAATATCTGGAAATGCATATATTTCTGATATCAAAAATGACATTAAATACGATAAAAACGATGCTCAAATTTCTGAATTTATCAGTAATCTCAACTATGATTATTCAAAATCAAATAAAATAAAGAATGGTGATGAGATAACTGTAAATGTAGTTTACGATAAAAAGAAAGCAAAGAAATTAAAGTTAAAAATAACTAAATCTTCAAAGAAAATCAAGGTTAAGAAACTAAATTATAGATTTGATAGTGCCAGTGATATTAGTACTGAAATTGTTCAACTTGTTAAATCCAAAGGAGAATCTGAATTAAACAAGTTTTACTCTAATGATCCCTATTATTCATATAATTTTTCATATTATGGCACATATTTCTTAAAGTTAGAAGACAGTGATGTGCTAGTTGCAGTATTTAAAGAATATCATGTTGAAAGAGACGGCGAAGGAGGTATTGATGAAACAACTCATTTTTATATTTATGGGATCAAGAACGTTGATTCGGCGTTAAACAAAGACAATCTCGATAATGATACTTATGTAAAATATCGCGAAATGCTAGATAAAGCTGGTGTATACGTAACAAATGAATCAGATATAGTACCGGCATTATCAACGTGGTATCGTGAACCAGTCAAAAGCGTTACAAAAGTTAAATAGAATATTAACTTTTACGAGACTCTTCTAGTAACTGCCATGGAAGGCGAATTTACAGAAAAAATCACACACACTCTCTCAATAATTTGATGGGATATTAAAAACTCGCTAAAAATGGAGATGTTTGTGTACAAACATCTCCATTCTCCTTAATACGAACAACTACGAGCAAAGACTCTTTGCCCCTAGAATTCCTCATCCTCTGCCAGCGCAAGCACAGCCTCAACAGCCCTATGCCACTTAGCCTTAGCACGCTGTCTCTCCTCATCTTCAATCGCTGAATAGAATTCCTTGTCAATATCTTTAATCTCTATGATATCCTCAATCGACTTGTAATATCCAGAAGCGAGCCCGGCCAGATATGCAGCTCCAAGTGAAGTCGATTCAATTGACTTATGACGAACTATATGGATGTCCGAGATATCTGCCTGATTCTGCATTAGGAAGTTATTGAGTGAGGCGCCACCATCCACCTTGAGGTCGGTGATCTTTCTTCCAAGATCCTTTTCCATCGCCTTGATTAAATCATCACTCTGAAAAGCAATTGACTCAAGTGTCGCCCTAACCACGTGCTCCTTCTTGGTAGATCGCTTGATTCCGAGAATTGCACCTCTCGCATCTGGTTCCCAGTAAGGTGCTCCAAGTCCTGTAAATGCAGGTACTACAACCACCCCATCACTATCTGGAACCTTGCTCGCGAAGTTTTCCGAGATACTCGATTTCTTAATCATCTGCAGGTTATCGCGTAGCCACTGAATAGCAGCACCACACACGAATACGGAGCCTTCAAGCGCATACTTAACCTCCCCATTTAGCCCCCAAGCGATAGTAGTGAGGAGGCCACTGCTGCTATATACGGGCTTATTACCAGTATTTAGAAGTAGGAAATTCCCCGTTCCATACGTGCTCTTAATCTCGCCTTCGTTAAAGCAAGCCTCTCCAAATAGTGCAGCCTGCTGATCTCCTGCAGCTCCAGTGATAGGTAGCTTACCGCCAAATAATTCGAAAATAGTCTCTCCAAAGTCACCAGCACATGGCACTGGCTTCGGGAGCATCGCACGCGGTATATCTAGGATAGATAGAATCTCATCATCCCAGTCAAGCGTATTGATATTGAACATCATGGTTCTTGCTGCATTCGAATAGTCAGTGAGATGCTTAGCGCCACCAGTCATCTTCCAGATAAGCCAAGTTTCAACCGTTCCGAACAGCAGCTCGCCACGATCTGCCTTTTCCCTCGCTCCATCTACGTGGTCGAGAATCCACTTTAGCTTAGTAGCACTGAAATACGCATCTATGATAAGACCAGTCTTCTCCCTGATCATATCGGAATACCCCTGATCTCTAAGCCATTCAGCGGTGTCTGCAGTCCTTCTGCATTGCCACACAATCGCATTGTAAATCGGCCTTCCGTTCTCTTTGTCCCAGACAATAGTGGTCTCACGCTGATTGGTTATGCCGATAGAGTCGATATCCCTATAGGTAAGACTCGCCTTGAGCAGCGCCTCCTGAGCAACCGCCATCTGCGTTGAGTAAATCTCCATCGCATCATGCTCAACCCATCCATCATTAGGGAAAATCTGCTTAAACTCCCTCTGTCCAACGCTTACCGCATTTCCCACTCTATCGTAGATTATGCACCTCGCACTCGTCGTACCTTCGTCGAGTGTCATGATGTATTCGCCCATCACAGCCTCCTATCTATGCTATACAAATAGCGCCATAATACTGTTGCTTATATCTATGCCTTCGTCCGTAAGTCTCATGCCATCTTCACCAATTACGATTTTTCCTTCTCTCTCATATTCGCGAGCTTCTTCAAAGACATCACTGTAATATTCCCAGAATTTCTCGTAACTACCCAGCACATCCTCGTATCTAATTCCTTCTACCTTCCTAAGCCCTGTAAAAACAGCCTCCGCCACGTTGTCATGCTCCGAGTTCTCGTGTACTTCAGCGGAAGGCGCAAGACCTTTACCAGTGAGGTTAAAATATTCATCGAGCGAGCAGACATTCATAACCCTGCTGTTATCGATGAACGAAGATGCACCGAGACCAAGCCCCATATAAGGAGCCATCTCCCAGTACTTGAGATTATGCCTAGATTCATAGCCACGCTTAGCGAAGTTAGAAATCTCATAGTGCTCATATCCCTTCTCTTTGAGAAGCTTAGTTCCAGCGTGATACACAGCTCTATCGATTTCATCTGTAATTTCAGTAAGCTTTCCCATTTCAAACTCCTTGAAGAAGGCTGTACCTTCCTCAAGCTGCAAACTATAGAAGGATATGTGTTCAGGCTCTAGGCTCGTAACAGCTTCTATATCTATAAGCGTAGTCTCCAAGTTGCTACCTGGCACTGCAAACATGAGATCGAGATTGATATTATCAAATCCTGCTTCTCTAGCATTTTGTACATCTGTGATTACATCACCAGCTGTATGAATCCTGCCAAGACGCCTTAGTATATCGTCATCCATACTCTGAACGCCCATAGATAAGCGGTTAACACCAGACTGCCTGTAACCTCTCAGGCTTTCCATGGACAGTGTAGCAGGATTAGATTCAAGGGTGATCTCCGCTTCACTATCTATATCAAAATTCATCTTTAGCTCATCGATGATTCTAGCAACCTGTGCACTCGTCAGTAGCGATGGCGTTCCGCCACCGAAGAAGATGGTATCGAAGACTCCATGTGCATGGTCACTCATAAGCCTTGCTCTGATGCGAATCTCTTCGCACAGAGCCTTCACGTAGCGCTCTCTCAGGGCTTCATCCGAAGCTCCAGATAGAAACGCACAGTAGTTGCATTTCCTTACGCAGAACGGAATATGAACGTATATACCAGGGTTCTTATTTGTCGTCATCAAACTTCAGAACCTCTGTGAATGCCTCCTGAGGCACCTCAACTCTTCCGAACTGCCTCATGCGCTTCTTACCTTCCTTCTGCTTCTCGAGCAGCTTCTTCTTACGCGAGATGTCTCCTCCGTAGCACTTCGCAATTACGTCCTTACGGTAAGCTCTTACGGTCTCACGCGCAATTACTTTCTGCCCGATAGCTGCCTGAATTGGGACTTCAAACTGGTGCATAGGAATTAACTTCTTGAGCTTTGCACAGATCGTACGCCCCTTTGCATATGCTTCCTCTTCAGGCACGATAGTGCTGAAGGCGTCGATAAGCTCCTTGTTGAGCAGAATATCTAGTTTCACAAGCTTCGCAGCTCTGTACTCCTTAAATTCGTAGTCAAGCGAAGCGTATCCCTTTGTCTTGGATTTGAGCGCATCAAAGAAATCATAGATTACCTCGTTTAGAGGAATCTCGTAGTGTAGCTGAACTCTCGTCTCAGTCAGATACTCCATGTGCACCATATTTCCACGCCTACTCTGGCACAGCGTCATGATAGTGCCAACGTAGTCCTTAGGTGTCATGATTTCAGCCGAAACAATCGGCTCTTCTATTCTCTGGATATCAGCTGGATCTGGAAGGTTAGAAGGATTCTGAACCATGATCTCTGATCCGTCTTTCATCACTACCTTATAGATAACGCTTGGAAGAGTCGTAACTACGTTAAGATCGAACTCTCTCTCGAGTCTTTCGATGATTACGTCCATGTGAAGTAGCCCGAGAAATCCGCAGCGATATCCGAATCCGAGCGCAGCAGAATTTTCAGATTCAAAATTGAATGCCGCATCGTTTACCTGTAGCTTCTCGAGTGCGTCCTTTACATTCTCATATTTCTCACCCTCTGCCGGATATACTCCGCAGTACACCATTGACTGCGCTTTCTTATATCCCTTGAGTGGATGTTCTGTCGGCGATTTAGTCAGAGTAATTGTATCTCCTACTCTGGCATCGGCAACCTGCTTGATGCTGGCACAGATGTAGCCCACCTCTCCTGCCTTTAGCTCCTTAGAAGGAACCATGCTCGGTATACAGTAGCCTACCTCAGTTACCTCGTAGTCCTTGCCGGTGTTCATCATGCGGATGAAATCACCTTTCTTGACTCTACCGTCAAAGATTCTCGTATATATAACGACACCCTTGTAGCTATCGTAATACGAGTCGAAGATTAGACCCTTGAGTCGTTCATCGGGATCACCCTCTGGTGGTGGAATAACTTCAACGAGCTTCTCGAGCATATCGTCTATGCCGAGACCTGTTTTGGCAGAAATCTGCGGTGCCTCTTCAGCATCAATTCCAATAATCTCCTCTATTTCAGCCTTTGCCTCCTCAGGCCTTGCACTGTCCAAATCCATCTTGTTGAGAACTGGAAGTATCTCGAGGTCTTCATCTAGAGCTAGATATACGTTGCCGAGCGTCTGCGCCTCTACGCCCTGAGTGGCATCCACTACCAGTACGGCACCATCGCAGGCAGCCAAAGAACGCGATACCTCATAGTTGAAGTCCACGTGTCCAGGAGTGTCGATCAGGTTTAGTACGTACTCCTCTCCATCCTTCGCCTTGTATGAGAGCCTCGTCGTCTGCAGCTTTATGGTAATGCCTCGCTCTCTCTCGATATCCATATTGTCGAGGAACTGCTCTTTCATATCCCTCGATGCGACGAGTCCAGTCTTCTCAATCAGCCTGTCAGCAAGAGTCGACTTACCGTGGTCGATGTGAGCGATGATGCTGAAATTTCTAATTTTCTTTAAGTAATCCATATTCGTCCTTATCTCAATTTATATTAATTCTTATTTACTTTCATCCGTCTCTGCAATAGAGGCTATGAGCTCCTTACAAGCGAGCATATTCGCATACCCTGCCACAGCCAGTTCAAGCGCCAGCTTCGTAGCAGTTTCTTTGTCTTTGCAGCCTTTAATTTTAAAAAGTTCCAAAAAGATTGTAGTTTTTGTAGTTAAATATAACCTAAGTACCATTAATAAAGGGTTTCATCAACTACAAAGTCAACTACAAAGTGCCAAACAAACTACA
>ERZ772786.345-NODE-345-length-19222-cov-5.997130_pt1 | contig 19222 bp, 16 predicted proteins | sample MGYA00511473_ERZ772786 | MGnify/ENA primary metagenome ERZ772786 (study PRJEB29015, sample SAMEA2738025) | human oral metagenome | biome: human oral; feature: human-associated habitat; material: saliva | place: China | collected 2252 ...
AAAAGTCCGAGTAGTATTGCTATGAAATTATAGCAACTTATATTATAGCCTAGAATTAGGTACATTGAAAAGATTTGAAATAAAAAGAATCCCTTTCTTATAACAAAAGGGATTCAAATCATTATCTATGTTTTAAAAGCTCTTCAGCGGCTCCTAGAATACCGAGCATAGAATGTTCAAATACAAGTCCACCTTGCATGAAAATCGTATACGGAGGACGAACAGGACCATCTGCACTCAATTCAATAGATGAACCTTGTACAAAGGTACCACCGGCCATGATGATTTTATCTTCGTACCCAGGCATATCACCAGGGATTGGATGTACGTGGGCATCTACAGGAGAATATGCTTGCATACCTACACAGAAGTGCTCCATTTCTTCCCCATTCTTTAGATTGATAGCTTGGATTAAATCATAGCGATCAGCATTTACCTTAGGGAATACATCATATCCTAACAATTCACCTACTGCAGCCGTATATACAGCGCCTTTAAGAGCTTGTAATACTACGTGAGGAGCCATAAATAAACCTTGGAAGAATAATCGGTAACCAGGCGCATAAGAGCCCATATGATCACCCAGTCCTGGCGCAGTGAGTTGATACGCTGCATCTTCTACTAAGTCTTCACGACCTACGATATAGCCACCTGTTGGCGCTAAGCCGCCCCCTGCATTCTTAATGAGAGAGCCAGCCATAATATCGGCACCTGCTTCTAATGGCTCTTGGAGCTCTGTAAACTCACCATAGCAATTATCTACGAAACAAATTGTATTAGGGTTTTTAGCTTTTACAGCATCTACAATAATTTTAATATCAGCAATAGATAATGGTTCGCGCGTACTATAACCACGGGAGCGTTGAATCACTACTACTCTCGTATTATCATTAACAGCATTAGCAATGGCTTCCACATCATAAGTATTATCTTTTAAAGGTACCTCAGTATAGGTAAACCCCTTTTCTACAAGAGATCCACGCACTTCACGAGAGGCACCGATAACAGATTGCATCGTATCGTAAGGAGCCCCTACTGCATAGATAAATTCAGTCCCTTTTGAACCGTTCCCCATTAAAGAAATCAAAGTTGTTGCTAGTGCATGTGTGCCAGAAACAAAATGGGGACGAACGATGGCTTTTTCACCTTTAAATACATAGGCGAATACTTCGTCTAACTTTTCACGGCCCACATCGTTATAACCATATCCAGTAGTACCTGTAAAATGATAATCAGATACTTGGCACTCTTTAAATGCTTCTAATACCTTTTTTGTATTGGCCAATGCAATAGGTTCAAACTTTTTAAATTCAGGTTCAGCCATCTCAAGGGCTTTACTACGTATTTCTTCTAATGTCATGCTAATCCTTCTCTACGAATTAATTCCATAGCTTTATTAAATATAAAATCTTTAGATGTATTATTATCAATATGAATCCATTCAATATATGGCATGCGCTTATACCAAGTGATTTGGCGTTTCGCAAAATGACGAGTGTTTTTCTTGATCAAATCTCTACATTCATCAAGGTTAATAGTGCCATTTATATAGTCTACAACCTCTTTATAACCAATACCCTTAAAGGCTTGGCAGTCAGGATTTACACCAGACCTAACAAGTTGCTCAACTTCTTCAATTAAACCTGCATCAAACATCATATCAACGCGTAAATTAATGCGTTCATATAACTGATCACGATCTCTCATAAGACCAATAACAGGCCCTTTATAGGATACACCATCTTTTGTCTGATTACGTAACGAATCTACATCACCATGATTTAATATTTCAATAGCTCGATACAAACGATGCTTATCATTATATTGAATTTCTATATTATGTTTTCTTCCTAATATGAAAGCATATTCTCGTAAACCATCAATACCTTTAGCATTAAATAGCTCATCTAGTTCTGAACGTAGGCTTTCATCAGGCTTAACGTCATTAAAGTTATAGTTCTCTAATAACGATTGAACATATAACCCTGTACCACCAGACAGAATAGGTAGAATATTCCTGTCATTTAGTCTACCAATTATCTCTTTAGCTTGATTTTGGAAAATAGATACTGAATATGAATCATTTGGTTCTAATATATCAATAAGATGATGTTTCACACGGTTAAGTTCATCCACCGATGGTTTAGCGGTACCAATATTGAGTTGTTTATATACTTGATAAGCATCACCAGAAATAACCTCAGCATGTAGCTGTTCTGCTAACTTCAAGGTAAGATCTGTTTTGCCTACCGCCGTTGGTCCAACGATGGTAATTAAGGGATTCACATTAACTCCTTCATATATACACCATAGCCTATACGACTATATTTTCCGCCCACCCATTGATGCGGTGGATAGTTTTGAAAGACCGAACTAAATGGTCGTTCTTTAATAATAACACCATACATAGCAACACGCATAGCCTGTGCCATAACTTTATCATCTATATGACTTTCCACAGTATGTCCCCGAAGAGGTTTGAATTGAGGACTTTCCTCTACAGGAACTTCAAACATAGGATCAAAATAAATAATATCAATACTATTGTCAGGTAGGTTTGGTAAATAGTGCTCAAAGGTATCATGATTTACTATAATACGTCGCAATACATTCGTTACACTATCATCACTATGAATATAATGAGCTAAACCATGACTAGTGGCAAGCCATATAGGTAAAGACCCTTCTAGGCCAGTTATTTGAGCTTGTGGGTAACCATAACTCACTACAATACTGTCACTACCAAGGCCAATTGTACAGTCTAAAAAGGTAAATCTATCTTTATTAGATAATCCTTTTGTATCTAATATGACTTGTACCGCATTAACGAGATGATCACCTTCACCGCGTTGTAAACGTAATATACGTAATTGAGCCATAGACAAATGAAAGGTATGTTGTTGATTTTCTGGGAAATGAATCGTTAATCCAGAACCAGCAAGAACCGCAATATATTCGCATTGATACTTACCGAATAAGGCTGGTATCGATGTTTTACCTCGTTTAATATATGTCATATGCATAGAGGAAGCCAGTGCTTTGGCTTCCTCCTGAATGGCCTCATTAGATTTTTGAGATGTCGTTAGTATATTCATATTAAGACCGTAAGAATAATTTACCTAATTCATCAAGTGTAAACTTGATTATCGTTGGACGACCATGAGGACATACGTACGGTTTCTCTGTACTAAAGAGATCCTCAATTAAGGTAGTCATTTGATACATATTTAAATTATGACCTGCCTTAATGGCCCCTCTACAAGATGCATAGGCTAGCATTTCATGTCGCAACTGAGCCTTAGTAGGCTGTTGATGATCATGTAAGTAAGAAAATACATATTGGAGAATTTCAAAAGCTTTAGATTCAACTAAATCTACAGGAGCACCTACAAGTTTTATCTTTGTTGGGCCACCTAACTCTACATCAAAGCCAAGATCAAGTAAGGTATCTCGTTCTTCTTCTACCAAATTCATTTCATCATCTGTAGCCTCACTATATTGAGGGACAAGTATAGATTGCATAGGAATGGATTCAGAAGACTTACAAAGCTTATCATAACGTACACGTTCATGAGCCGCATGTTGGTCTATTATATAGAGATCATCACCCTTTTTAGCCAAAATATAACAAGAAGCGACTTGCCCCATAGGTAAGAATCCAGAATTTTGAATGGTACGCTCCTCTGTATTTTCTTCACGAATATCTTGAGCTAAAGACTTAAATTTCTCAACGTCTTCCTTCGTATAACTAGTATATTCAGTAGGAACAGCATCGAAGCTTTCGTCTGTAAAGGATGACTGTTCATAAGTAGCCTTTGGCGGAGGTGGTGTAAAGCCCTTAGTCTTAAGACTCTCTACAAACTGTGTAGTCTCACCGCGCATGACTTCGTATCCTTTAGTACGGCGACCACCAAATACTTTGTCATGATCTACCGTAGTAGCTATATGTTCAGCAGACTGTATCTCATCTTGTACCACAGAAGGTGTTCTATACGAATCATATGTACTCTTGCCATGGTGAGATAAACTACCATAAGAACTAGAATTAGTAACTGTAGCATTACTGTTAGTATTTACGTCATTACTATTGGTTTCATTATTATGGAAATCAGCTCCATTATTAATTGTGCCATTTATATAAGAAGATGATTCTCGTTCGTATCGCTCATGTAGAGGATTATTTAAGGCGTTTAAAATACCATGATAAACAGCTTTAAATATAATCTTATCATCAGAGAATTTTACTTCACTCTTCCGTGGATGAACATTAATATCAACCATACCAGCAGGTACTGTAATATTAAGTACCACTAAAGGATGACCGTTTTTAGGTAATAATGCATGGTAAGCATTATCGATAGCCTTCATGATGGTTTTATCAGAAATAACACGGTTATTAACGATAATAGTTTGCCAAATTCTAGTACTTTTAAGAAGTGTAGGTTTACTAACTACACCATCGATATAAATAGAGTCACTTTCATAAGCAACAGTGAAAATGTCATCCTTCGTTTTATATCCATATAATGCAGCTACTGTATCACCAATATTACCATTGCCAGGTGTAATAATAGCCACACGATCATCTACGATGAGTTTAAAAGAAATATGTGGGTTACTAAGGGCCAGTTTGCCTACAATATCTTGAATTTTAGAAGATTCGGTACGCTCTGTTTTCAAGAATTTGCGACGCGCTGGCGTATTATAAAACAAGTCTCTAATTTCAATTGTTGTACCAGGTGCCGCACCATAAGGAATACAATCGGTGAAAGTACCACCATCTACGGTAATACGAGTGCCCAAATCAGAGTCAGCTTTACGTGTAGTCAAAGAAAAATGAGATACCGAGGCAATACTAGCCAAAGCCTCGCCACGGAAGCCGAGGGATGCTATATCAAATAAATCCTCTACCTGTTGTATTTTAGAGGTAGCATGACGCAAAATTGCGAGCCGTGCATCTTCCTCCGTCATACCGATACCATTATCGGTAATCCGCATATAGGCTACACCGCCATCGCCAATTTCAACCTCAATAGTAGTGGCAGATGCGTCAATGGAGTTTTCAATGAGCTCTTTAATAACAGATGCGGGACGTTCCACAACTTCGCCAGCAGCTATTTTATTGATTGTGGTTTCATCCAATACATGAATGGTTGCCATTATTTCCCGCCTCCTTTACGAGCCTCCTCTTGTAGTTCATATAATTTATTTAATGCTTCAATCGGTGTCATACTCATTACATCCACTTCGAGTAAGCTATCGAGTACAGAATGAGTAAATAAATTGCCTAGTGGTGAATCACTCACTTGTTTTGTAGTCGTTTTAACCACATTAGTAGATTGTCCACCAATTACGCGGTTATTTAAATCACTAGCATCATGACTTTGATCTTCCAATGATTCCAAAATTACCTCTGCTCGTTTTAACACAGAATTTGGTAATCCTGCTAATCTCGCGACATGAATACCATAGCTACGGTCTGCACCACCTCTGATGATGCGGCGCAAGAATGCGACATCTTTACCTTTTTCTTTTACAGCTACTGTGTAATTCTTTAATTTACTATAGCTTTCTTCTAAACCAATTAGCTCATGGTAATGGGTAGCAAATAATGTCTTGCCGTGAATATGCTTACAAATATGCTCAACTACGGCTTGAGCAATACTTAAACCATCAAATGTACTGGTGCCACGACCAATTTCATCTAAGATAATTAAGCTGTTATGTGTAGCATTCTCTAAAATATAGGCTACCTCTTTCATTTCTACCATGAACGTACTTTGACCAGTAGAAATATCATCACTAGCACCTACACGTGTAAAGATACGATCTACTGGAGAAATAGATGCTTCACGGGCAGGAATAAAGGAACCAATTTGAGCCATAATCATCAAAATAGCAGCTTGACGCATATATGTTGATTTGCCGGCCATATTAGGACCTGTAATGAGCAAGAATTCCTCATCATCATGATTTAGAACGATATCATTTGGTACAAACACTTCACGCTTCAAGAATTTTTCAATAACAGGATGACGACCATCTCGAATATTGATTTGACCATTCATAACGATGGTAGGGCAAATATAATTCTCTTCGTAACCTACTAGTGCCAAAGAACACAATACATCAAGCTCAGCAAGAGCACGAGCTGTTTCTTGTACATCTTTAATAACAAGTTTTATATCATTTCGTAATTGTTGATATAATTCATGCTCTAAAGCGATTATCTTGTCTTTAGCGCTAAGAATTTTGATTTCAAACTCCTTTAACTCAGGCGTAATATAACGCTCTGCATTAGCTAAAGTTTGTTTTCGAATAAAGTAATCAGGTACTTGTTCAGATTTACTATGAGATACTTCGAAATAATAACCAAACACTTTATTATAGCCAGTTTTTATTTTAGATAAACCTGTAGTCTCTTTAATGTCGGCTTCCATCTTAGCTAGCCACTGCTCGCTATTAGTAGCTAAAGAACGTAGTTCATCTAAATCTGGATTAAAACCATCTTTAATGACGCGCCCTTCTTTTAATGTCAATGCTGGTTGATCTGCAATAGAACGACATAACAGATCATATATATCTTTATGGTCTTGAATGCGGTCATTAATAGACGTTAATGATAAACTTGCACATGTACTTAAGAGGTGTTTAATATCAGGTAAAACAGCTAATGATTCGCGAAGTGCTGTTAAATCTCTAGGTGACACAGAGCCAGTTTCTACACGACCTACGATGCGCTCAAAGTCATAAATACAATCTAGTAAGCTACGGATATGAGACCGCTCTGCTCCACGTGTAATAAGTTCTGCTACGGCAGCTTGTCTACGTTGAATTTGATTTACATCAGTCAACGGACTTTCAAGCCATTGCTTTAATAGACGCGCCCCCATTGGTGTCAACGTACGATCTAGTACATCGAGTAATGTACCTTTTTGACCACCATCACGTAGATTATGGGTAATTTCAAGATGACGTAAGGAAGATGTATCTAAGATTAGGCGATTACCTACACTCAATTGATGTACATAGTTAATATGGGAAATTTCAGACTTAATAATATCCTCTAAATATAAAAGCATATACCCTAATGCTTCCCATACATCCTCTTCCATAAGACCTAAATCACCAAAGTGAGTAACTGCTTTTTCCGCTACCTCTCGTTGTGTATGATATGTACTAAATGGAGATAATACAATATTGCTGAATTGATTATCCATAAAGTCTTTTATATCTTGCGGTAATACAGTTCCTTCAGGCAATATAATTTCACTTGGACGATACATACTGAGCGCATCAAACATATCACTTCGTTTTTCACAATCAGTAATACGATGCCAAATAACTTCCCCAGTTGATACATCTGAAAATACGAGTATCCATGCATCTTTTACCATATAAAATAATGATAAAAAATTGTTAGACCGTGCATCATTACCATTTTCGGTCATTACCGTCCCCGGTGTAATAACTTTAATAACGTCACGCTTAACGATACCCTTAACTGCTTTAGGATCTTCCAATTGTTCACAAATTGCAACCTTGTACCCTTTTTTTACTAATGTTTCTATATAGCTTTCAGCAGCATGAAAAGGAACGCCACACATTGGTGTGCGTTCCTCATCTCCTGTAGGGCGTCCTGTTAAGGTAATATTTAGTTCACGAGATGCAACTAGAGCATCATCATTAAATAATTCATAAAAGTCACCTAAGCGAAAGAACAGTAATTCATCAGGATATCTAGATTTAATATCTAAATACTGCTCCATCATAGGTGTTTGCTTTTTTGCCATACTTACCCCTTTTGTATTGTACCGTAGCAAACCCAAGTTTGTGCTTTATCAATATAGGCTGGTACTGTTTCACCAATTGATAAGGAATCATCTTTCGGGAATAACACCATTTTATTGCCCGATGTCCGACCAAACCACATATCTTCATCGCGAGGACTTGGTCCCTCTACAATAATATCGAACACTTGCCCTTCCATAGGTTTATTTAACTCATAAGAGATTTCGTTTTGCACATCCATCAATGTTTGCAAACGTACACGCTTAACCTCTTCAGGAATTTGATCATCCATAGTCGCTGCTGGCGTACCAGAACGTTTGGAATAGATGAAAGTATACGCCATATCATAACGTACGTCTTTCAATAATTGTAATGTAGCTTGGAAATCTTCCTCTGTTTCCCCTGGGAAGCCTACAATAATATCTGTAGTAACAACTACATCTTTAATTTTCTCACGACAGTAAGAAAGTAATTCTTTATAATGCTCCACTGTATAGTGTCGATTCATCTTTTTAAGAATACGATCTGACCCCGATTGAATCGGTAAGTGTAAATGTGTAACGATATTAGAAGATCTTCCTAGGGCATCTATCATCGACTTAGTCATATCTTGAGGATGACTCGTCATATAACGAATACGTTCAATACCTGGAATACCATCGAGAGCGTCCACTAATGTACCAAAATCGGTACCATCTTTAAAATCTAAGCCATAAGAATTTACATTTTGCCCCAATAAAGTGATCTCTTTAAACCCTTTTGCCCCTAGTTCAGTTACCTCTTTTACGATGGCATCTACAGGACGACTAATTTCTCTGCCACGAACGTGAGGAACAATGCAGTACGTACAGAACTTATTGCATCCATTCATAATAGGTACCCATGCATAAAAGGTACCATTAGGTTTTGCTTCCAATTCAGGTAACACGGAATTATCCATGTCTACATTGATTTGATGTGTATGACCTCGTTGTACCTCTTCAATCATTTCATTAATATGTTGAATATTATGAGTACCTAAGACAATATCAATATGTGGAGCGCGCTTAAACATTTCTGCTTGATTCTTCTGTGCCATGCATCCTGTAACAGCAAGAATTAAGTTTTTATTTTTTCTCTTCAGTCTCATTAGCTCACCTATGCGGCCATAGACTTTTGTTTCTGCATTCTCACGTACTGCACAAGTATTTAATAATATTAAATCTGCAGTTTCTACGTCCTCTGTAGGTGTATAGCCAACAGATTCTAACTGATGCGATAAGCGCTCAGAATCAGCAGTATTCATTTGACAACCATAGGTGTAAATATAATAAGACTTCATTCTAACTCCTATACTTTAACAATCTTACGTTTTGTTTCTATAATATTTTTAACTTTTATGGACATCCGTTCAATAGACATGCCTGTAATATATTCGATTTCATTACGAACAGACTTTTGCACCTGTTGCATTAATGATTTAACAGGATAACCATGTTCAATAACAACAGCCATATCTACGACTAGACCATTTTGGCCTTTATCGCTTTTTTTGAAAGAAATAACACTTGATTCATCAACACCGACAACTTTTTTTAAGCCATTGCGAATCAATTTAATAATTACATCATCATCAAAGGTGAGTCGTCCATAATAGCTGAAAGCAGGCCGTACTACAGAACGTTCAAAGCCTTCTGACCCAATTTGCCCCAATGTATCTTGGTCTTGTTTTTTTAATGTACGTCGACGCCACATAGTTTTGATTGGATCAATTAAGTACCCTCTAAAATGAGGTTTCAATTCCATCGTTGGAACTGGAATAATATGTTTACCTTCTTTTAGACGAGCATGTTGTGCCTTTTCAATCTCTTTAGGTGTAGCAACGTCCTCGATACGAATATATCGATCAGGATCTTGCAAGCCTAATGCTTTCGTAATTTTCTTAACCATATTATCGGATGTACCAATAATCATAAGTTTATTAGGATTGATTTTATCTAATTGCTCACGTACTGATTTTACTTGCACTTCATCTTGGAAAATGGCACGACGAACAGCTTTTAATCGGCTAGATTCCTTTTTAGCAGAAAAACCAGCTACAATCTTATTATCGTGAATTAAAATGCCATCATCGATAATACATTCAATATTGTTTTCATGAGCAACTACGAGCGCACGATGGCTTTTACCAGTGCCACTACTACCTACAAATGCAACGACTTCCATAGTCAACCTCATTATTTATAACAAACTAATAAATTCTGATACATTCTCAGATGATACCAAGTAATCTCCAAATTTATCTGGTGCTTTTCCTGGAATACCATGATAATCAGAACCACCTGTAATAAACAAGTTATATTCTGTAGCTAATGCTTTATATCGTTTCACATCATCATCATTATGTTTAGTATGGTAGACCTCCATACCATCAAAATCATAAGCTAACATTTCCACCACATACTCATCACTAGTTACCAACTTGGGATGAGCCATAACGGCAAAACCACCAGCTTTATGAATAATATCAATAATATGTTGAACCTCAACTTTTACCTTAGGCACATAGCAAGGACTGTTCTTACGTAGAATTCCTCTAAAGACTTCATTAACATCCTTAGCATATCCACCATCAATTAAAAGTTTACCAATATGTGGACGGCCATAAGCTTTAGTATCAGGAAATTGTTTGATTAAATCTTCTTTTGTAATATGATATCCTTCGCTATTACAGCGTCTTATCATTTCATCAACACGTTCTTCACGTTTTCCTTTAAAGAACGTAATAAAATCATTTAACTCTTTATTATTTTCATCAAAACAATATCCTAAAATGTGAATAGACTTATCTTTATAATCAGCACTAAATTCACAGCCGTTTATAATTTTAATCGTTTTATTAGGATCTAAATCTTGTTGAGCAGTACGCAATGCTTTTATGCCATCAATTTCATCATGATCAGTCAAAGACATCATAGAAAGATTACAATCTAATGCATGACGTAATAATTCCTCTGGACTTTTGACTCCATCAGAATAGATAGAGTGCATGTGAAAATCTACAAGCATAGAGCACCTCCCATTACAAATATCCTATCTTTTAATTATGACTGATTTAGTCTATTAATTCAAGTTTAGAAAGAAAAATTGCGACCCTAATGAGTATTCACTAGAATCGCAATTTAATTATAAATCTTGAAGCAATTCAGTAACCTTAGTTGCTACAGAATCAATGGCACATGTAATGGCCTCTCCAGACTTACGAATTTGAATTTCTACTTCATTATTTTCAAGTGTATTTTTACTTACTGTAATACGAAGTGGATAACCAATTAAATCAGCATCCTTAAATTTTACACCAGCTCGATCTTTACGGTCATCAAGTAACACATCTACACCTGCATTTTGTAATGCAGTATAAATGGTTTGACTTGTGGACATCAATGCTTCGTCTTTAGCATTAATAGGTACGATAACAGCTTCAAATGGTGCAATAGAACGAGGCCAAATAATACCATTTTCATCGTGGTATTGCTCAATAGCTGCAGCTAATGTACGAGATACACCAATGCCATAACAGCCCATAATCATTGGATTAGGACGACCGTTTTGGTCTAAGAATGTAGCTTGTAATGCTTCAGAATATTTTGTGCCTAATTTAAATACTTGACCAACTTCAATACCTTTAGCATGTTCTAATGCACCACCACAAGTTGGGCAAACATCGTCATCTGTAATTAAACGAATTGGTGCAACAATAATATCTTCTACATTAAAGTCACGTTTAGGGTTGATATTAACATAGTGCGCATCTTTTTTATTGGCACCGCCACAAACATTGTAAGTTTCCATAACAGATTCATCTACAACAATAGCAAACTCCTCTGTTTGTTTTAATCCTACTGGACTGATGAAGCCAGCTGTTAAGCCCACTTTTTCTAATTCTTCAGGTGTAGCCATTTCAGGTTCTACAGAACCCAAAACAGCATGTTGTACTGCCACTTCATTAACTTCATGATCACCACGAACAATTGCTAATACCACTTTACCATCAATGGAGAATACTACAGCTTTGATAGTTTTATGTAGTGGTAAGTTCAACATTTCCGCCACAGCTTCAATAGTACTAGCATTAGGAGTATCTACAACGGATAATTCTTGCAGTGCTTCTTCTTCCTGTTTCATAATACCAGGTTTGCCAATTTCAATGTTTGCAGCATAGTCACATTTTGTACAATATACAATATCAGCTTCACCAGCTTCAGCAATTGCCATAAACTCATGTGTTCCACTACCGCCGATGGCACCACTATCAGCTTCTACAGGACGGAATGTAAGACCACAACGCGTAAAAATACGTGTATATGCATCATACATAGATTTATAAGATTCGTCTAAACCAGCTTCATCTACATCAAAAGAATATGCATCTTTCATAATAAATTCGCGACTACGCATCAAACCATAACGTGGACGACGTTCATCACGGAATTTACTTTGGATTTGATATAAATTTACTGGTAATTGACGATAGGAGTTAATCTCATTTTTTACAAGAGTTGTAATCATCTCTTCATGAGTTGGCCCCAAGCAGAATTCATTATCATGACGATCATTGATACGCATCATTTCTGCGCCATATGCGTTCCAACGGCCAGACTCTTTCCAAATTTCTGCAGGTTGTAAGATAGGCATCATAATTTCTTGAGCACTAGCACGATCCATTTCTTCACGTACAATGGCTTCAATTTTTTTGATACTTCTCCACCCCAATGGCAAAAAGCTATATAAACCATTTGCAGTTTTGCGCATAAAACCTGCGCGAAGCATAAGCTGTTGGCTAACTACATCGGCGTCAGATGGAACCTCCCGCAATGTAGGTGCATATAATTTAGTGGCTAACATAAAGACTCCTCATTTAAGTTTTCTAAATATTGATCAATTTCTCTAAATAATGTATCGACTAATTCAGCTTCTGGTACAGTCTTGATAACTTCACCCTTTCGGAAAACAATACCTTGACCATTACCACCAGCAATACCAAAATCAGCTTCACGAGCCTCACCGGGCCCATTTACGACACAGCCCATTACAGCAACCTTAATGGGAGCTTTAATAGATGCAAGGCGTTCCTCTACAATCCCTGCCATATCAAATAAATTGACTTGGCAACGACCACAGGTAGGACAAGATATCATGGTGGCCCCAAAGTTTCGTAAACCTAGGCTGCTTAAAATACTGCGACCTACTTCGATTTCATGTATTGGGTCACCCGTTAAAGATACCCGTAATGTATCACCAATGCCGTCTAATAATAAAGCACCAATGCCCATAGCAGACTTGATGGTACCTTGTTTTATCGTCCCAGCCTCAGTAACACCTAAATGCAAAGGATAAGGAATCTTATCGGATAACTTACGATAGGCTTCTACCATTAAAGGAACTTCCGTTGCTTTAATGGATAATTTCATTTGGCGATACTCGAGCTTTTCAAGAATTCGCACATGTTCTAATGCAGTCTCTACCATGCCATCTGCTGTAGGATGACCACCATGAGCATCGAGGATATGCTTAGGTAAAGAACCAGCATTGACACCTATACGAATTGGAATTTGTTTAGGTTTAGCTTTTTCAATAACAGCTAACACTTTATCCTCTCCGCCAATATTTCCTGGGTTAATACGCAATCCATCAACATTATTCTCAATAGCTTCTAAAGCTAATTTATAGTCGAAATGAATATCAGCAATTAAAGGAATATCGATACCAGCACGAACTGCTTTTAAAGCTTTTGCAGATGCCATTGTAGGTACTGCAACACGTACTAATTCACAACCAGCCTCAGCTAAGCGATTTATTTCAGCAATAGCCTTTTCCGTGTGAACCGGATCAGTGGTAATCATAGATTGAATGCTTACCGGTGCATAATCACCTATTTTAACTGTACCTACATAGATACCATTTGTTGGTTTACGTACAATCATTGTAATCTCCCATCTATCTTATAGTAATCGGAATATATCCTGAGTTGTTACATATAAGAATAATGCTACCATCAAAGCAACACCAACCATTTGAATATACATAAGTGCCTTAGCAGGTAACTTACGACCTGTGATAGCTTCAGCCAAAATAATAATTAAATGACCACCATCTAATACAGGTAATGGCAAAAGATTAATAACCCCTAAGTTAATACTTAAAAATGCTGCAAAACTTAATAGTGGCGCAAAGCCAGATTGTGCAATAGTACCAGCCATTTGTGAAATCCCTACAGGGCCAGATAGCTCTGCTGCCTGTGTGCCTCGAATCATATCATATAAGCCACTTAACATAGCAACAATTGTTTGACCTGTGCGAGTAACAGCTAAACTAAAAGATTCTCCAATACTATAAGTTTCTCGAGTAAAACTAGGATAAATACCAATTTTAGGGCTATCTTGCTCCATTTTTGGAATTACAGTAGTTTCAACAGTTTGTCCATCTCGATCTACCACAACAGTAACACCATGATTTGCCGTACCTTGTAAACTAGGACGGATTTCATCCCATGTAGAGATCTTTTTACCATCGATGGTAAGAATTCTATCGTTAGATTGTAAATGTGCCTGTTCAGCGGCGCTACCTGGGATGATATTACCAATAACAGGATCATTTGTATACGTGAGATTACCTACTGTTGCATTGAGACCAAAGAATAAAACTATGGCCAATAAAAAGTTAAATACAGCACCTGCAGAAATAACAATAAATTTCTTCCATGCAGGTTTAGTATAAAATGAGCGCTCATTAAGAGGCTCGTCAGGTGTCATACCTGCAATACGATTAAATCCACCAAGAGGAATGATACGAATCGAGTATAAAGTTTCCCCTCTTTGAACCTTGAATATGGCAGGTCCAAAACCAATGGCAAATTCGTCTACTTGCATACCTGACATTTTTGCTGTAATAAAATGGCCTAATTCATGAATAAACACGATTAAACCAAATACAAATATTGTGGCTAATGCCGTTGTCATATATACTCCTATACCATCAATGATGTGGCCTTTTCTCGAGCCCATCTATCAATGGCCAATAAATTGTCTAATGTAAAGTCATCTTCAGGTCCCATAGATTCAAGGACTGATGTAACGACTTTATAAATATCACCAAAGGCGATTTTATCATCTAAAAATGCATAAACTGCAGTTTCATTTGCAGCATTAAACACAGCTGGTTTAAAACCGCTTGATCGGCCCACTTCATAAGCAAGACGAAGAGCCGGGAAATCATCATATCGAGGTGGCAAGAATTCTAATTGTAAAACCTTTGAAAAATCTAAGTGATTCATATGTAAAGTTTCACGTTTAGGATATGTCAAAGCATACTGAATAGGCTCCCTCATATCAGGATTACCCATTTGTGCTAAGATAGCCCCGTCTTTCATTCGTATCATTGAATGAACAATGCTTTGTGGATGTACCACTACGTCAATATGATCAAAATCAAAACCAAATAGCCAATGAGCTTCAATTACTTCTAACCCTTTATTAAATAGAGATGCAGAGTCAATCGTAATCTTGTTGCCCATATTCCAAGTTGGATGACGTAGGCAATCAGCAGCTGTGGCAGTTTGAATTTTATCAGAATCCCAAGTGCGTAAAGGACCACCAGAAGCGGTAACAATTAAGGAATCAACATTCTCGCGATTTTGCCCTTCTAAACACTGGAATATTGCGCTATGTTCACTATCAATAGGTAGAATTTGTACGCCATACTCCTTAGCCAAAGATGTAATCAATGGTCCACCAGCAACTAATGTTTCCTTATTAGCTAGACCTATAGTCTTACGTTTCTTTATAGCCTCTACAGTAGGTTCAATACCTGCAGCACCAACAATAGCAGTTACAACCATAGTTGCTTCTTGAATCGTAGCAGCAGCTATGAGTGCTTCCTTACCGCCCACAAGTTTTGTAAGACCTGTATAGCGTCCTTGTAGTTCTTTAAAAGCACTTTCATCAACTAGACCGGCTACTAATGGCTGGTATTCTTTAATTTGTTTTTCTAAGAGGTCAATATTATGATGTGCCACTAAGGCAACCACCTTGAATTGATCTGGATGTTGAGACACTACATCTAGTGTCTGTGTACCGATTGAGCCAGTACTGCCAATAATACTTAGGTATTTCATAAGCTTACCTCTATTAGATTAGAACGAGAATAGTAATATATAAATCAATGTAATAGGTGCCGTAAATAATAAGCTATCAAAACGATCTAATACACCGCCATGACCTGGTAATAAAGTACCAGAATCTTTCACATTACATAATCGCTTAATCTTTGATTCAAATAAATCACCTAATGGTGCAAGTATACCGCTAATCATACCAACATGAATACCCATCCACCATGGAATACCCACGATATACGAAAATACAGCACCTGTAATAATACAGCCAATAAAGCCACCAATAAAACCTTCTAATGTTTTATTAGGACTAATGGATGGAACAATTTTATGTTTACCAAAGGCACGACCCGCAAAGTACGCAAAAGTATCACTAGCCCATGTAGTAAACAATACTAGCCAAAGAGTAATTGTTCCCCAATTATATAATTCAAATGGCATTGATAAAGACATGTAAATTGAGTCATGACGAATCATGAGCAAAGAAATCATGCCAATACCAACATATAATAAACCAAATACACTAAAAGAAACGCTAGCTAAAGAGTATTTATTTCCACCAAATGTACATAACATATAATTGGCTGATAAACTCAATACTAATATAGCTATTGTTAAAATATACTGATGACATGCAAAGGCAATCATCAATAATAAAATACTAATATAACCCCATAAAATCGACATTCGCACATGTTTAGCCTTACCGAGCAAAACAAACTCACGCCATCCCAATAGAGCTAATAATGTAATAAGAACATCATACACAGATCCGCCTAATGTAATGGCCCCTAAGGCAATAATAAAACCTATAACAGCGGTTATAACACGTGTTTTTAACATTTTTTATTCCTCATCACGTAAGCCACCAAATCGGCGTTCTCGTTTTTGATATGCTGCAACAGCCTCTAATAATGTTTCTTTAGTGAAATCTGGCCAATGTAAATCAGTAAACCAGAATTCAGCATAAGCTAGCTGCCACAATAAAAAGTTACTAATTCTAAAATCACTACTTGGACGAATTAATAAATCTACGTCACTAAACTCTTTAGTGAAAAGTTGAGAACTAACATAGTCTTCTGTAATATCGTCTGTAGTAATAGATCCATCTACAACAGAATTGGTGATGTTGCGGATAGTCCTAACTATTTCATCACGCCCACCATAGTTAATAGCTAACTGTAAGGTAAGACCTGTATTATTCTGAGTTAACAGTTCTGCATCTCGAATGATTTGTTGTAACTCCTCTGAAAGAGCACCAATATATCCAATAAATCGAATGCGAACATTATGTTCGTGCATATACTTAACATTATTATTTAAGTATTCTTTGATGAGAGCCATAAGTAAAGAAACTTCCTGTTCAGGTCGTTTCCAGTTCTCTGTGGAGAAACCATATACCGTAAGAGCTCTAATTCCAATCTCATCTGCAGCAATAACAATCTGCTTTAATACGTCGGCTCCTGCACGATGCCCCATAGATCGTGGCATCCCTCTTCGTTTAGCCCAACGACCATTGCCATCCATAATAATAGCAACATGTTTTGGTATCGCATTACTATCAATATCAGGCGTATCAGATGGTTTACGGTTAAATAATTTCTTTAGCATAGTCTACCTCGATAGAATTTCCGAAGTCGCTGGCAATCATTGGTCTATACACTAGTATATGTAAACACTCATCAACCTTGGTAATACGTGCTACATAAAGTCCTTTATCGGCAATATCAAAAAAGCGATTAAAGGATCCCCCAATCATTACCTTAAAAGGAATATGGGCAGCCTGCAAACGAGACTTTGCAAGCTGCCATGGCATTCCAATAAGGCTATTAGAATCTAACATTATACTTCTAATACGTCCTTTTCTTTTACTGCTTTTAACTCATCAATCTGCTTAATTTTAGCATCTGTAAGTTTTTGGATTTGATCTAAACCGTCTTTAGCATCATCTTCAGTAATTGTTTTAGCTTTTTCTTCTTTTTTCAATGCATCATTTACATCACGACGAATATTACGTACTGCAACTTTAGCATCTTCAGCTTTTTTATGAACAACTTTAACGATTTCTTTACGGCGCTCCTCAGTTAATTGAGGAATAGTTAAACGAATTTGAGCACCATCATTACCTGGGTTTAAACCAAGATCGGATTGTAAAATTGCCTTTTCAATGGCACCAATCATAGTTTTATCCCAAGGTGCAATTACAATCATGCGAGGCTCAGGTACAGAGATATTCGCAACTTGGTTAATTGGAGAAGGGCTACCATAATAATCAACCATTACTTTATCAAGCAATGCTACACTAGCACGGCCTGTACGAATAGATGCGAATTCATGTTTTAAAGCCTCAATAGACTTATTCATGCGTTCTTCTGCTTGTTGTAACAATTCTTTAATTTCCATTTGAATTATTCTCCTCGAACAATGGTACCAATTTCTTCACCTTTAGCGGCTTTTGTAATGTTACCCGGAATGTCCATGCTAAATACGATAATAGGAATATTATTATCTTTACATAAAGTTGTGGATGTTGCATCCATAACCTTTAATTCTTTTGTAATGATATCATTATATGTTAATTCATCAAATTTAACGGCATTAGGATTCGTTTTAGGATCGGAATCATATACACCGTCAGCAAATTTCTTCGCCATCAGAATTGCATCTGCTTCAATTTCAGCAGCCCGTAATGCAGCAGTCGTATCTGTAGAGAAATATGGTTTACCAAGACCAGCACCGAAGATTACGATACGTTTTTTCTCTAAGTGACGAATGGCACGACGACGAATATAAGGTTCTGCAATTTCTTGCATTTCGATAGCAGTTTGAACGCGAGTATCTACGCCTGCTTGTTCTAATGCATCTTGCAATGCTAAGGAGTTCATTACTGTTGCTAGCATACCCATATAGTCAGCTGTAGCACGATCCATACCTTGGTTACTACCAGCTAACCCTCTCCACAAGTTACCGCCACCAACAACAATTGCGATTTCTAAATCAGTGGATTTTGCTAAAGCAGCAATTTCTTTTGCAAATTCTTCAACAACATCAGGGTTAATACCAAAACCTTGTTCACCCGCTAATGCTTCACCACTCAACTTCAAAACAATACGTCTAAAGTTTCTCTTTGCCATGTGTTTACTCCTCTATTGCAAAATAAGAGAACACTGTACGGTGTTCTCTTATTATTTCTTAATTATTTACCAACAGATGCCATTACTTCAGCTACGAAGTCATCTTGGCGTTTTTCAATGCCTTCGCCCAAACCGTAGCGAACAA
>ERZ772786.346-NODE-346-length-19217-cov-14.657656_pt1 | contig 19217 bp, 17 predicted proteins | sample MGYA00511473_ERZ772786 | MGnify/ENA primary metagenome ERZ772786 (study PRJEB29015, sample SAMEA2738025) | human oral metagenome | biome: human oral; feature: human-associated habitat; material: saliva | place: China | collected 2252 ...
CCTAAATTCTAGCACTTTTAACTTTTCTGTCAATGGAATATTCTGAATTATTTATAATTTTTACACTTATTTTCTTTATGTGAAATATATTATAATAAACCATTAATTCTAAAGCCATATATATGGATATTATTAACATTATTTTTTCTTATAATGTAATGTTAAACACATATATTAGAAATGCGAGGGCGGGAATAAGAATGATAAGGTTTTACAATCTAAACTTTACTCTGAAACCTAATCATTTTTTATAGCAAACTAGTATGAAGAGTAAAAATAGCAATATTCTTCTCTAAATTTTAAATAGAGTTTAACTTTTTCCCCAAACTGAGTCCCTTGGAAATATAGGAATTCTGACATAAGAAAAAACGCAAGAGTAACTCCTGCGTTTTTCTGCATTAATATTCCACAGTTTACCCGTCTACCTTGGGAGATGATACATAGATAAACTATCTAAGAAGTAATATAGCACAATATAATCTAAATGACAATCGTCATACAATCTAATTCTCTTATTTTCTCATATGCATAGTAATTATTTGGCCACTTAAATTTAATTATCAATTCGTCATCAGAATCTAAAATGCTGTTAGATTACTAAATATGAACAGCTTTGAGGCATCCCTAATTACAATTTTACTTGTCTCAGAAAAATTTTAGCTTAATCTGAAATGTTATCTTACCTCAGTTGAGAATTTGACTTTTAACAAAACTTGTTGAAAAATTCTAATCGCACTGTTATAATCTCAGTAGTAGACACATACATCAAACTATGAATTAATCTTCCCTTTGTCTCTAATTAGCTTCTATCATAGAGACTTCACTCTAACATTCTTACTTACATAATACTCTTGTATGAACGTCTACTGCTAACTAGGGTTCCCCCCTAGTTTTTATTTTGTTCTAAACAAATATCTTGCCTGTAAGCTGGTACACTAAACTTAAACCAACTCACTTTAAATACTGGAAAAACGATTAGATAATCAGCATATCTCTAAAGAAATCAGAGAAAAAGACCATAGAAAACAAATAGTTGGACAAGATGAACGACCAACCAAAAGAGTCAGTATTTATGCTAGAGTCGATGCACAAGGGTTTGAACTCTCAGAGGTCCCAGTCGACTGTCTTGATTACCCAGTGCCTATTCCGGTATATGATATTGAGTCTAAAGTTGTTGGCGATTCACTTCAACCTAGTTTTTTTTGATGATGAAGTAATGTTTGTCATGAAAGACTCCATTCTTCGAACAGGTGATATCTGCATTGTGCAGCTAAATAATCAGTACCACGTAATGAAGGTTAGTCAGAATAGAGATAATGGTGACATTCTTCTAAACTCACTAAATTCTAGCGAAGGACCAAATACCCTTTCTGAAAAGGACGACTTCACCATATTTGGTAAGGTTGTACTTATGTAGCTTTGGTTTTATTGCGATTATAACTATTGCTCAATGAACAATAAAAAGACTAACCTATGGTTAATCTCAGACTAAAAAAGAAGCTCTCGGAAGTTTTTCTTCTAAGGGCTTCTTTTGCATTATAATAGTAAAAAATTTCTGTTCTATTCAGCTCACTCTCAATTTCAAACTCTTCTGATTTCAATAACTTGTTTGAAAGAATAGTTTCGACTTTTTGTCTTAATTGAAGCTGCAGGATATTTATCTAAAATACTATGAACATTTGCTAAGCCAATTCCTCTCCCTTCGCCCTTAGAAGAGAAACCATGATTAAAGATATTAGAAATCTCAACTTTGTCTTGTGCTATAGAATTTTCAACAATAATAAATTCCGTATCCTTTTCTTCAAATATAGCCAAAATCAAGTACGGTTTAACTGATAATTCCGTTGCTTCAATAGCGTTATCCAAAATGATAGATAAGATGGTAACAAAATCTAATGTATCCATATTCGCTAGATGAACTTTTCCCTCAACTTCGATATGAAGTTCAATACCTTTACTTTGTGCCTCTAGTAATTTGGCAGAAATAACACTTTTAATTGCTGGATTACTAATCTTAGATAGATTGGCAAAATCATACCGACTATCAGAAAATTTTTTCTTTGTTTTTGACAAAACATTTTCATAAACTTCCTGAATAGCATCGATATCTTTCATTTCAATTCCGTATTGTATACTAGTTAGAACATTGATGTAATCATGTCTAAAATTTCTAATCTCATTATAGAGAGACTCAATATGTTGACTATATAAGGATAGTTCCTCGAGTTGTTTATCTTTTTGATATAGCAACTCTTCTTCTAATTTCTCTGTCAATATTGAATTCAAATAAATGAGCAAAATAAAGAATATAACAACATAAATTCCTACTAAGTGTTCACGGTACTCCAATGCATTTGGGATAAACTCTTCTCCAATTACTAGAAATTGAAGTGCGAACAAATAGACAATCATAGATAAATTCATCAAAATAAAATAGCGGTTCAAAAAATTTTTTTTAGCCCCTCTTTTTAAGTTATCAAAATTAATTTTTACCGACTTAGTTAAATAGAAATATAACGGGAAAATTAAAATCTCAATTAAAAAATTTACCCTTCCGTCAGTATTGATAAATGTTTGGTCGAATCCAAATATAGGAAACAAATAAAAAGCTAGCACACGACCAAAGAGGCTCTCCACCACAATAGGATAAAAACCAAAAAAAATATCTAATGACCTTCTGCCATATCTGTTTAAATAAAGAGAATAGATAGGTAGATAACAAAAAAATGTAATATACGCAATTGGGGGAATAACAAGGAAGAGTCCCCTGAAGGCTACAGGTAAAATAACAAACCAATACCACTGAAACTTATTTCCGCTAATTTGTTGATACAGTAGTAATATCACAACAATATGTGCAAAAAAATTCAGATTTTCAAATAGTTGTTCCATTAGTTCTCCTTCATATTCTATCCCATTTACCTATTAACTACTGAATCCGTTCTTTCAATCCTTTCATTTTCGCACGAGACACAAAACAGTTTTTACCACCATTAAAATAAACAATCTTCCGCTCTTTATCTAAATTTTCAATATTACCTGGATTAACAACGAAAGATTTATGACAGCGATAAAGTCGCTCATCTGCCTTTTCAATTTCTGAGATGCTTGCATAAAACTCTAAGCGCTCATCAATGGTATGTAAAATAACTTTATGAACTGTCGGTGAAGTCTCAAAATACAGTATCTTATTAAAAGGAACTTGGACTTGTGATAATGATGTTTCAAACTTAAAAGCATCCTGAGCAACAGACATACCTACTTTCTCCAAGGTATATTCAATAGCGGATTCAATCCGTCCAACAAATTGAGTATTTTCTAGAGCTTTATCGATAAAGTCCAAAGCAGCTACTTTATATTTAAAAGTGACAGGCATAAATTCTGAATGCGTTGTAACAAATACAATCGTAGCATGAGGATCCTTATCACGAATTTGTCTAGCAATATCTAATCCTTTTTTCTCTTCTCCTTTTATTTCGATATCGAGAAAAAAAAGCTGATGAGAGCCACGTTCAACAATTGCATTTATCAGTTGAGAAGGTTTCCCAAAAATTTCAGGTCCTTTAAATTTCCAAGAACGTCTCAGTGCAATCTCTGATATAACTTTTTCAATACGTGATTGCTGTAAAAATTCATCCTCTAAAACAAAAATGCTAATCATTCTTTTCTCCTAGCTGAAAATATAGACTGATAATGACAATATAAAAACTGTTTCTGATAAAAATAAAATTTCTTAACTTAAAAAATTATAATAATATTCATATAGAAAAGGAGGAAAATATGCTAAAATCAATTCGACAACTAATAATGTCGCTGAGGGTATTTCTGGCAATAAAACAATACTGTAAACAAAAGAAGATTTATTGCAAGATAAATAGCCTCTTTAATACAATAAAGATTTCACGGAATTTCTCCAGTTTATATTTTATCATAGTTTTAAAGAAAAGTAATTATAAAACAAAGGTGAATCATATAAGAAGAAAAAAAGAAAAAAATATACAAGTTGTACTATTAACTTCAGAAGTTGATTACAATTATATCTTTAAAAATCACTTGGAACTCCTCGGGATCATTAACCTATCTGCCAACTACAGTTATACTTATCTTTTAGAAATGGTAAAAGACTACATTGATACGTTTTTACAGTAACTCAGAATAACCTCCCAAGCTAAGCATGAAGAAAATTAATTCTTGTAACCTAGCTTGTTTTTTTTTATTTAAAAATGCGCTGACAACAAGATGTCAAGGATAAATTCGTTCTTACCCATAAACAGTAAAAACTACATGCAAAGAGCCACAAAATTCTGATGCCTAAAACAAAAATGAACAACAGTAGTCTTTAAATTAGGTTGCTGTTGTTCGTTATTCTATTTGTCTGGTTGGTATAGTTTAGATTTTATTAACTAAAATTTTTTTGTCCTAAGCTCAATCATTATATTTTCCCTAGTTGTCAAGTTAAGTGCAACAAAGTTGTTCCTCTGATTAAGTGAGTATCTTTCAAGCTGTTTGAGTTAGCTCAAACAGCTTTTTTGCAGACTGATAGCCATGAATTCGTCTAGGTCTTTCATTGATAGCCTTTGTATAGTCCTCTAAAAGATTCTGATTTAGTTCTTTTAACGAACACCCCTTCGGAATGAACTCTCTTAGTAGTCCATTGAAATTCTCATTTGTTCCTCGTTCATAAGATGATTAGGCATGTGCAAAATAAACATCTTATCCCTCTATCTTACTCAATGATGAAAATTCGTTTCCATTATCTTCAGTTATGGACTTAATGGGATAAAGTTTCATACACTCTAAGACTGCTTGATTGACATACTCTGCTTTCTTTTCCGTGACAGCATAGCGTGTTTGTCGTTCTACCAAGGTCAGAATAGAAGGTTCTCCTATTGTCTTTCCACCCAGAACAGAATCGATTTCCCAATCTCCAAAACGGGAACGATTATTGATTTCTTATGGTCTTTCTTCAATTGACTTTCCTAGATGTTTCTTGGTAGAGGGGCGCTTGGTAAATTTCTTACGGATCCGCACTGCTCTTGGTAAATCAATGACCTTAATCTCTAACAATCCTTGATGGATGTAGTTATAGAGCGTCTTGGTTGAAGGAACAACTACATCTACATGTTGGAGTCTATAGGTATGAACAAAGGTATCCACGCTATGCACCCTTGGTTTCTCTCTCATTGCTTCTGTAAAAGCTCTCAGAAAGTCATCCGATACAGAAGCCAGTTTCAGATAATAGCTGGCTTCTCTAGCATGACGATAACGGTTATGAGCAGCATCTGCATAATAGTGTTGGTAATAGACCTTTTGCTCATTTACTTTTTTCACTTGTGTTATGAAACCACGATTAATTTCACGAGTAATAGTAGAGCAATTTCTCCCTAATCTACGGGCAATCTCAGTTGGTTTGAGTCCTACGCTTAAATAAGCTTCAATTTCCCCTCGCTCAGCTTCAGATCAGATGAACATGTCTTCTTTTGTTGCACTTCATTTTACAACAGGGCATCATTATATTTTTAACAATTTAATTGCGAAAATAATTTTCACAGAGGTAAAGTTCATCTTGGTCTATTATTACTTTACGATACATGAATGGAGAAGATGCTGTAATATAATCAGAAAAATAATCTATAATAGCTGTTAGCGTGGTATCTAATACAACTTCTTCGATTGACCGATTCCAGTACTCCTCTGTTTTCTGAACATTTTTTTCTACCACTTTGTCTTCCAGAAAGTAATCTAAGTCTGAGGTATCAGCGTCCATTTCAATAAAAGGTCCAACTCCTGATAATCCCCCTTCAAAAACTTCAAAGAGAAGAACTAAACGACGGTCAGTTAGTGGTTTAATTTCTTCAAGACGACTATTTTTATCATAAACTATAACAATAACTTCACTTTCAGTTCCAAAATGTACTTCAAGCATATTTTTTAAGTCTTCTAAATTTAACTGGCTATAGTTTTGTAGTTCAATTGTTGCACCATGTAATCTTAACATTAAGAATTTGGCCAACATCGTTTTATTTACCAACGTAGAGCAAAGTGCTACATTTTCCTCTAACATGGAGAAAAATTCTCTTTTTTCATCTGAAATAGCAAATGAATATTGGAGATACTGGCTAATTTTTTGATTAAACTGACAATCTCTTAATAATTCATCTAATCTTTTTGGAGTCTTTAAAGTGAGAAATGGTTTTTGTGTTTTCGCGTATTTCTCTGAAAAATAATAGGTGTCTTGCTTCTGGTTGACTGTTAAAAAAGGGTTTAAAAGCATATTTTCTATCCTTCCTTTTATCCAAATAATATTCCATAGATACAATATTCCGTGTCACTGTTTTGAATTCCAATTTGTTTTTCAACCTCTTCAGGAAAGAGACCACAAACGGGAAGTGATTTTTTATTGAGGTGGCTAGAAACGAGTTGCAGATTTTGTCCGACATGTCCTGCTTCGAAGAAGGCTAAACGCTCAGACAACTCACCGTATTTTTTAAATGATTCCTTAAAGTCAACTACCATGAATACAGCAAAACTAAGTTTTTCTGTTGAGTTACTAAGTGCATCTAGTTTGTAAAGAGTCATCGGGAAGAGATTATCCCATATCATCTCTTTTTTATTTTCTACTTTGACTAATTTTTTCAACTGAGGACTGATGTAATAAACTCCTGTTTCAACTCCCTCAACATCTTTGACAAAAATATAGAGTTTTACTGGAAATAGCGCACCTCCTGAAGGATAATTTCTTAGGATTAAATCCTCCCCATGATATACCCTTTTTCGTGGATTTGGGCCGACAGCGATTGTCAATAACTCAAATAATTCTTCGCGATTCCATTTCCCCTCAAAAGAGTTTAAAAGGGTTGACCGTCGATTCTCAAATAATTTTCGAATTGGATCCTCTTTTACATCTTCTTGGTAGTAATCATATTGTTTCCTATTATCAAAGTCTGTAATATTATCTTTTGGAAATTGATAATCTTGTTTTGGACTATTGTTCATAAACCAATTAATACGATTAGTCGCAAATTTCTTTCGACGATTTTTTAATTGCTCATAATCAAAATTAGGAGTGTAATACATTTCTTCATTTAACAATACTTTTTTCATTTATACTCCTTTCCGGGAAGTTGCCGTTGATGTTTTCGTGTGATAGTATCCATAGATGGCACATTCATATTCAATAGGGATACCAAGGCGGTTTGCAAACATGTGCATCTGAGAAAAGAGAACTGACCGCATCATTTTCTTGCCTCTAAGTTGATAGACTTCCTCCAAATATTCAATTAAATTTGTAATAAATGAATCCCTCATTTCTGGTTTAATTAATGAGAAGACTGTCTTAATTTTTTCTTCTTTCCCTTCAAATGAATGTTCTATGGAAGTGATAATGTCCGCAATATAACTTTCATTCTTCAAGTCATACAATTTGTTCCAATAAGAGAAACAATTAGCATAAAATTGTTCAAAGTCAAAATCAATTTTCTTATCTGTAATAGCTGTCTTTACTTGCTCATAAGTATAGATGTAAAAAAGCATTCGAATCATCACGTGACAATTCATACAACCTTCCAACATAGTAGATACTAATCGGCTAGAATGATAGAAAACAGACTCTGCTTTCTCTATTACCTCATAGCCTCCGTATCGCTCATTTTCTCGAACATACGGTATTGAGACAATAGAATTATTGTTATACCAAGGCAAATTTTTCAACGGAATTTTTTCCCCATCTAACTTATGTCCCTTATAGTATTGCTCTTTTGTTAATGTTACATTTACATTAGAACTAGAGAGTTCTGAGTCTAATAAATCCGATAGGATTTGGTAATAATCTTTATTGGAAGATTCTGCAGTCTTTATCCGAAAACGAATATGGGGTCCACCTTCCCAATAGCGAATGAAGAAAAAGCATGTAAGCCCTTCTTTGGATGCCCAATTATTTAGAGTGCAGATAATACTGTCGTGGTGCATCAGATTATGACAAAAAATATGGTAGGATAACCACTTTTCAGTTTCTTTCATGTTTTGTTATGGGAAGGGATGGGGATATGGGCTGACTAGTCTCACTTCCTCAAGACCTCTCCTACTCCTTTCTTGATTGATACGACTCATAGAAACTCGTTCATTTTGTACTCCAAAAGTTATAGGGAGTAACCCTGGCACAATTACTTTCACAGTATAGATGCCAAGTTCTTCCATTTCTTTTGAAGTCAAATTGACCACGTAAATATCTTCATATTTTTTTAGTACTCGTTGAATCAATACTCGCAAGTATGACTTTGTATTATTTTCTTGAATATATTTTTGTGGTGATAAGTCGGTTACATGAGATCCCTTTAAAAAATCGAATGCTGCTTTGTGCTGATTAGTAGAATAGTAGTTCACATGATCTTCCATTTCAGTAACTTCGGTAGGAACCTTCATTCCAAATTCGGCATTGATATTATCGTGACTTTTAATTCCAACTAACGCCTCTAACAGTGCTGATTCTGCTGCCTTGTGGGGGAGAGGATTACTTCCTGCTGCTGTGTAGGCATACATCTTATGGTCTTTCAAACTTCTTACTAAAGCCCAAAAGGAAGGAACGCCTAACTCCATTGAAATATCAAAAACTCTGACATCAAAGCCATCTTGTTGAGCACGACGAATTGTCTTCAGAGTATCCTCAGACAAGCCCAGAGATTCTATTGTTACCTCTTCGACTGGGATTCGTCCATACCAAGTTGTTAAAAAGTTATCTCTCTCAATTAGTTCCAAAATCCCATACAGAATCGCTTCCTCAAAGGTTCCTCCTAAAGCAACACCATTCGAACTATCATAAATAAAGCGGTGTTGCTTCTTTTTATCTCTAAAGAAAGAATCGCCATATACTGCTAATTGTTCAGGAATCAATACCGTTTTCTTCTTTTTCAAAGACTCTGCCTCTGTCCAATAGATTTCCAAATTATTTCGATAAGGCATAAATGGATTTTTATCAGAGGAAGGTAGTATGAATTTCTCAGGATGAACAGCATCTGGTAAGTCTGAAAACTTCCCATATATATCCTTGGTTTTGTATGGATAATACAGAGAGGAGTATCTCTCAATGGCTTCTAACTGAGCAATGTTGGTCGAATCTTGAAATGATGAAGAACGACCATAACCACACTCAATATATTTATCTGTTACAGCATATTCAATCCCTACACCTGGAAAATAATCTGAATCCAAATCAAAGAATTTACGATAGGCCACTGTTGTATCCAAAAAACATTGTGCATTCTTGGATAAGTCTCCAATAGTTTTTGCTCGAAAGCCAGTTGACATCTCAATATCTTTTTTTGCCAATAGCTGATTAAATCCTAACTGACTTCTTGTATGAGCACTTCTCCTCTTTTTAATATGAAAATAAGATGCTTTTTGTTGTTCTAAATCTAATGTCCCAACCTGTCCTGTCTTGAAAACAAGTTGGTCTAGGAGAGCTTTTGCCGAGTTTTTTGCTGATTCACTATTCTGATATTTTGCTGAAAACATACTGGTCAGTAAATTTTTTGTTTTAGCCTCTTGATATAAAGTAATGGTGTATAATAAGTCCTCAAGAAAGCCCTCTTCCTTTGTGAAGAAAAAGATACGGTCCACCACCAAGATAGCGTACTTCCTTCCACCTTCCAAAATCTGCAAATGGTTCTCATCAAAAAATGAATCATTAGTAATTAATTTCGTTCTCATGTACTACCTCACAATAAATGTCTTTCCCTTTGAGAAAATTCAATTTTACGTACATTCCTTTTCTTTCAGGAGGCTGTTCAAAATTTACTAGCACTTTCATCCCTCGCTCTCTCAAATAGGAGCATAATAGTTGAGCAGCTAATACTTTTATTATTGATTTACCGCTTGTTGAATCAATCCCATCTGAAAAAGTAGAAGTTTCAATTTGTTTTAACTCTTGACTAACTGCCATTACTTGGTCAAAAATTTTTGACATGTTTTGGGCAAAGAATTCAACTATTTTTCTACAGTCATTTTTATCTAATGTAGGAATCTCAACAAGGTTTTCTACATTCACTAGCTCAAAATGAAGAGATGGAAATTTTACATTTTGAGATTTCACTGAATAGATGAGATTTTGATTATTTGTTTTATGTGGTTTTACTTCTGCATTTTTTGAGGCAAATTTTCTATAATGAGTGCCATCGAAAAAATACTTTTCTCCATTTTCAACTAGAATATGCATTTACTATACCTTCTTCTTAAAAAGTTTTTGCATCATGGCATAACTGTCTTCCCAAGTAATGCCGTAACCTGTCTCAACTTTGTCACACACCATTTTCGTAATTTTTTGTTTGCGTAGCGGATTTACGTTTAGTAGTGGCATAACCTGATAGAGGACATCAACTGTGTATCGATAAAGTACAAAGGGAAGTGATGAATGTTGTGATAAAAATTCTTGATTAGTAAAGAAATTCTTATGGAACTCTGTTAACAGCCCTCTATCACGCGCCTGTTGAAGGAAGCTCTCTGCATCACTCATGTTTTGGTAATACAAGTGTCCCTTTTTCAACTCATCGGTGAAAAATTGGTAAAGCTTTTCGACAAATACTTTAAAATAAGATTCTTCGTTTTCTGCTAGAAAGGTTTCAATTTTTTCATGAATGAACTTTTGTTCGTCTGAAGATAGGGAGTTAAGTAACTGGTAATAACGTTCATAGTTTTCTTGCGACATTGTATCCTTTAAGTTTTTAAGTTGTAAATTAAAGAATAGAATGTTGGACTTCATTGATAGATAGCCCATTTTTAAATTATTATTAAAGAGCAGTCCTAAATTCAGATATAGTTTTGTCAATAGAATATTTTGTTGGCTTTCACTTTTATTGAAAAAGCCAATTTTTTCTAGATAGAGAATCAGCTCCATTTTCTTCTTTTCAACAGCTAATTCTGTTTCTAAAGAACTCAGACTACTTTCTTCTGCAACTGCCTCAATTTCTTCTAGCAATAGTGTTCCATCTGGCTGTATATCTAATTTAGCTTCCATATTTTCAACACTTGAAACACTCATAATTTGTTTCTTCAATTTCGATTCTTCAATATTAACAGGTGTATAGTTTTCCAATGCTCCAGCTAAGAAACTCTCTAGTTCCTTCAAATCTGCTAGATTCTGACTGTATAATTCAATATGATGCCCTCTTTGAATAGATTTCTTTATCCAAACATTTCTCATGCTTTTCTCATTTAGCAAAGAATATATTTTACTGATTAACATTTTTGAAAAAGCCAAATTGTTGATAAATACTGATAATTTATATTCCATGTTTTCCTCCTAATTCCTTAGTCATCTGTTTCAACAATAAATTCTATAATTGTATCTGTTTCCGTATTAATACATTCCGGTAAAGTTTCTTCAATTAAAATCTTATCTTTCTTTTTCAACAAACCAGCAAAAGCCTTAAAACTCAAGAAAGATTCAAAATTAATGTAGAGTGGTTTCGTTTTTAACAATTCTGAATCTTGATCGTAGCTTTCAAAAAAATCTTTGATAAAGAAAGATAAAGGTAACCCTTCTTGTTCAAAATATTCAACTACTTCTAGCCATTTTCTACCCATTGAACTATCTTTATCAAGAATCGCATGTAGGGCCTTACAAGTGAGGTACCATTTTTTTCTAGATAAAATCAAAGTTGTATTTTCAAAGCAAAGTCTAGGTAATACTATCTTTTCTTGCGAACTTTCTTCTAGCTTTTGTCTTAATAACAGTTCCCCAAAATCAAAATAAATGGAATCATTAAGAGTAATAGAATTAAACACTGCGACTAACGATGGAAGCGCAACAGTAATCAAACTACCTAAGAAATGCGGATACACAATATTTCCTGTTGTCTTCTCAAATACTTCAATCTCTTTTGATCCTGTTGAAAGTCTAAAGCCCAAGTCTAACCACGTCAACTGTTTAGGACTTGTCAAAGTCAAGTCTCCCAACGGCAAATGCAAGGTTTTATCCGTACTTTCTCGAATATTTGCATTAAAGCCAAACGTCATCGGAATGTCCACTAACTCTCCATCTAGTCCATAAGGCTCCATTTCTGTCGGAAGATAATGATTGAATCTTCTGCGATAGACTCCATAGCCTTTATAGATATGGTTGAAAACAATTTTATTTTCTGGACTCACTTGTAAAAAGTAACCACGGGAATTATGGGTCTGACCTACTAGGTTTTCTAATTGCGTCGTCGAATCTTTCAATAATTCATGTGAAATCAAGAGATCCGAACCATCTTCCAAATCTTGTACTAATAATTGCTGCACTATACTCTTCTTTAATTTCAAGAGCCGGTTGTCAATTTGATGGTCGTAGGAAGTCCCTAAGTATCCAAAAGATTCCATCCAATAGCCATCCCTTTGAAAAAGTGTTGCTGCCAAATCTCGTAAAAATTTACTTATTTCTCTCGCATTTTGAGGAATAAACTCTCCCCCGTAATTTGTTTTGAGCATTTCATAAGCTAGATATTTACTGCGAGTTGAAATATCAAAAATAGAAATAAATTTTGATAAGTCTTCAATAATTCTCTGGTTTTCTTTTACAACTTTGGCCTGTTCTTCCAAATAAGTGCCATTTTGCGATGTAACCGCATCAATTGAAACGTAAGTAGACTTATTAAAACCTTCTATACCGTAAGTTTGAACAATATTGTGAATTTCTTCCGTCAATTGATCATAAGCCGTCCAAGAAAATACTTCATTTTCTAGGGCAACTGCTTTTTCTAATATTGCAATCTCATCTGAGAATAATTCCGAAGAAACCTCTTTTAATTTTTCAAGCAGGGCTTTTGAAATACTTTGCTTTCCAACAATATTAATCTGTTCTGCTGGAAGTAATACACTGTTTTCCAACAATTTTGGTAGATATTCCTCTTGAGAATTTTGTGACAAGTATTTCAGAAGAGTGCGCCCTGTTAACACTTTTTGGCCCTTAAATAGAGTTAGAATCCCATTTAAACTCTCATTTTCAGAAAGAGTAACTAATTCTTGGCGGTTACGATAGAGACTTTTCCCTGACACATCATTAAATACCGTAATATAATATTTCCCATCTTTATGGATAAGAGTCTCATTTAGTTTAAATGTTAAGTATGGCTGATAATTTGGATTTAGATAAATCCGATCAAATAGTTTTAAAATAATAGAAGAATTCACCGACATAACGATGTTTTTCTTTAAATCAAACGGCTCTCGTCCGTATACACCAGTTGTCCCCAATAAACCTAGTGGACTTGTTTTAGTAGCGATGCGAGTATAGTAGTTATACAAAAAAACATCCATTTGACGTTGCTTTTTATTGTGTTTTTCAACATCTGTTTTAAGTAATTTTTTTATTTTTTGATAAAGAGTTTGGTCAATCATTTTCGTATTTTTAACAAAATCAGGATATTTAGATAAACCTGCCATGATTAACTGTTTCTCATTTAGATACTGTTGATGAACCAGCTTTTCAACCTTGTCTTCATTCTCGACAATTTGTCTTTGATATTCAAAATAAGAATCAAAGATAGTGGTCAGTTTAGACGGAAGCAGTGAGGATATTTTATGATATTTATTGGCTAACTCACCGCGATTATTGTAAAAATCATGTGAAAATTTAAGTAGTCGTTGTTTATTTTTGCTTTCTGGAAAATCTTGAATCACCTGATTTAGTTCTTCGATTCCAGTTTCATGGGTCAATTCTAACTGTTCCACTAAATGAGAGTATTCAAACTGATAAGTGCGTAACGTTTGAAAAAACTCTTGTTGGAAAATCTTAGAAAATTCTTTATTTGGAAAGTTTGTTTTTCTATAGTAGATATTCTTAACCATTGATTCGTTCAGTCTCCTTTTCAACCAATAATATCATCACATACCATCCTCGTAGCAAAGTAGCTTTTGGGGTTATAAATTTCTGTGTATGGATAGCGTGACCCTTGTTATAGGCGCCAATAAAGAAGTAGCATGTCGCCACATTCAATTCCTTACCATAAACAGAAAAGTCATCACAAGAAAATATGAAGGGAGTCTCTACTACCTTTATGACTTCACTTTGAGACAATTTTTGATAAACCCAGTCATAGAGCGCTACATCATTGTGTAACACAGGGTAATTCATAACAACTTCATTTTGATACTCAACATTCAACTGGTCCAAAAAAATTTGTTGTTTAATCTTGCACTTTTCAGAAGTTTTTGCTCTAAAAGTAATATTAAAAGATAGTTCTGTGGGAGATACATTGTGAGATCCATTAGAAGAAAAATTTGTAATTGTACAATGAACATCTGGTTCATTCATTTTTTCTGACAACAAAACCAACTTAGCAAATAGCCTTGCTGCACTTTCTCCTTGATGGCTTACATGTCCACTATCCTTTAATAAGAGTTTTAAACGACATGTCAAACCTGCTGCTAGAACATCTCCCTTATTAATTGATACATAGTTAGAATACAAATCCGAGGTGACATGGAGAGCATACATTTTTGATATTGAAATATTGCTTTCTTTCAGAAATTTGCAAACTTCTTTTGCGCCACCGTATTTTTCTTCACTAGCTTGAAAAATGAACAAAATATTTAATTTTGGTTTATTTTGGGCTACATAGGTTGCAAGTTCTAATTGAATACTAGTGTGAGCATCATGCCCACACCCATGGTAATAGACTTGAGCACTCTCATTAATTTCTACCGCATCCAACTCTGAGCGAAAGGCTAGGTCATAGTACTTATCTTGCTCTTCCCGCCCTCTATATTGATAAATCAATCCTAATTTTCCTTCAGAAATTTTTTCAAGATTCACTTTGTGTAAAATCCGTTTTACATAATCTTTTGTTTTTTCCTCAGAAAAGCCTGGTTCTGGTTGATGATGCAACCATTCATAGTGTGCAAATAACTGATTTGAAGCAAGTCTATCCATTACTATCTCCTATTTATTTGTAAAAATTTATTTACAATAACTGTCACAAGTCCAGCAATAAAAACATAGAGTGTAATCACTAGAAAAGCTTGTAAGAAGTTTTCGGCAGTTTTATGTAAAAGCACCTCATTGTAATAATAACCAGGGAAAAATTTTTGAATTGTTACAATTATGTCTGGCATTTTCATTGTACTCATGATGTTTGGTGTAATATTCAACATCATAAAGGCGAAGAAGATTGGCATAGAGGCTGAAGCCAGCGTCTCATCATTAAAGGTTGTTCCTAGTAGAAAACCGATTACAATATAATAAAAACCAAAATAAAGTAATAAACTCGAAATAGAAAGATATGAATCCGTTACTTTTAAATTTCCCACTAGAACCCCTGCCAAGGTTATGAAGAGTAAAATCAAAATATTTAAAATGGTTTGTGCCAATACACTGTCAAACATATAGTGTGCATAAGAATATGGAGAGATTTTATCCATGATACGGAAATACCCTTTTTCTTTTGAAACTTTTTGACTAAAGGTATTTAAGCCGCTTCCCGCAATCCCAAACATAGCTGAAAACAAAGCAATCATCCCACTATTTTCTGTGTTTACGTAATTCAGTTGCTTGATAAAAAAAACGTAAAATGCTACCGGGAATAAAATAGTAAAAATAACAAACCGCTTATTTTGCAAACTATTCTTTATCTGCTGTACAATTGAAATCATTATCTTTCTCCTTCTACAAATGAAATACGTTTAAAAATATCAACAATTTGTTTACGGCGTTTGAAACTCTCTGAATCAGTAATTTCATTCTCTGCAATCAATTCCTGAGCTTGGAAAGTATTGATAACCATACTTTGACCATCAGCATAAAATAACTTTTCTTTAGGAATATCATTTTTTATCAGTTCCTTTGGAAATTCATACAGTACTTCTGTATACATCTCATAAACTGGAATATTTTCTTCAAAAATACCTTCATTCAATAATAAGATATAGTCTGCGAATGACTCAATTTGGTACAAGTCATGAGTAATTAAGAGAATAGTCTTCCCCCTATCTTTTAGTTTTTTAATTTGCTGTACAAACTTTTCCACACTGTCGTAATCCATACCTGCAGTAGGCTCATCCAAAATCAATAGTTTAGGATCATGCAATATAGCTAATAAAAAGGAAAGCTTCCGTTTTTGTCCTCCAGAAAGCGTCCCTGCTTTCTGATTTTTCTCCTTTTCCAATCCCATATTTTTCAGTTGCTCATCAATATTAACTTTCTTATGGAAAAATGAAGCTTGTAGTTTAATTAAATCCGAAACTGTAATGTCTTTTGGAAAATAATCCTCTTGAAAGACAACTCCAACCTCTTTTTTGATATTTAAATTCGTTGCCACATGGCCCTCATCTTCTTTCATAAGTCTGAGCAAAATACTAGTAAAAGTTGTCTTCCCTGCACCATTTTTACCAAGTAAAGTGTAGACTTTACCTGTCTCTAAATCTACATCTAGTCCCTTCAAGACATCCTTTGTTCCAAAACTCTTTCTTAAATTATTAATTTCAATTAAATTCATTTTTTTACCTTTCTAAGTTAGAAGATTAGGGGAAAGGGTGTATTGGAATTTCCTGATGGCTAGGTACATGAATCCTTCGATGGTTGATGTATTGATTCTCATAACCAAAATTCATATCTTGCATCCCAGGAGCAAAAACCTTCACCTCACATAAACCAATCTCCTTTAAACCAACTGGAGTATTTTCTATGATATAGAAATTTCCAAATTGTTTATTTGTAAACTCAAGTAGTTCTGAATAGTACGTATCTATGTCAATACTATAGTCGCTCTCAACTCTATGTTCTATCATCTCTGCTTCCTTCAAAAAATCAAAATTCTGACTTCTTTCCTCTACGGAGTAATAGATTGCATGATCCGCCACTGTAGTAACATCTTGGGGACGCATCTGATGCCCATTTGCTTGAATTTGTACAACATCTTGATTATAAACATACAGCGCAAAATATAGCTCCTTTAAGGCTGAAATAATTGCTGATCTTCCAAATAAGTGGGCTCCTGCTGTTGAATAAGTTGCAAATTTATTGCTATTTTTCCCACGAGCAAGTGTCCAGTAAATATTCATCACTTTGTTAGAAAGTAACTGATAAATGGAAACTTCATAGCCTAAATCCTTGATTAACATCAAATAGTAGTTTATCTCTGCATCGAAAATGCTTGCTTGATTTACCTCTTTAGGAACTCTCTTTTCATACCAATGGAACAAAAAGTAATCTCGTTCATACATTTCAAAAAGTGAAAAGATGACAGCTTCTTTATAACTATTCCCCATAGCATGCCCATTCGAACTCATGTTTATTATCTTTTGACTTATGGGCTTCCTTTCCGTCTTATAAATAATAAAATCTTCGGGTATTAAAGTAGTTTTTTGAGTTTGATAGTTATTAGCAGACAACCAATAAATTTTTGTGTCTTGATTTATCTTAGTTTTCCCTAGAAGTGACAAATATTCATTTGGATTTAAGTAATCAATTACCTCTTTACTGAGGTCATTTAAAGAGAAAAATAAGCGTTTCTGTCCCTTTGAGATTATTCCACTATACCGTTCCATGGCTTCTAAAAATGCTTTTGATCTCGCTTTCTTATAGCTAGTATCAATCCCAATTCCTGAAATCATTTCACTCTGAGAAAGTGGATACTGTAATTCTACCGTCACTGCATTCTTTAAAAGAGTTGTTAATTCTCTTCTAAAGAATCCTGTATCCTTATTATCTAGTTGAATATATCGCGAGTAGTCTCCTAATTTTTCCCTTAATGAAGATGCTTGACACTCATGAATACTGTTAAAAATATTATTATCAGATTTTTTATCATTAGATATACAAGTATCACAATTAGCTACTCTAAAGAACTGGTGTCTAGAAATGTGATAATCATCAATAATAAAATAATCAAACAACGGAGATTCGGATTTTAACTGAACTAGTTGAGAAATAGCATAAAGTAGTTTCTCAGAATACAAATTATTGCCATCAATCTCTACAACTTTACTTCCCTGTCCAAAAAAATCAGTTAATTTAAATTGATTACGGTGCTCCAAGAAACAGTGACTACAAATCTTATATTTTTTATTGAAAAGTGGACTGACAAACAGCTTGTGTCCCTCCCAAAAAATAATTATACCCTCTTCAATTCTATAGGAACGGAAATAATCTAAGGCTCCAAAATATAAGTTAACATCTTGATAGACAATCTTTGTAGGTTGAATTTCAGGAATATTCTTAACGATTTCATGTACAAATTTCTGAATATTCATTTTTCCTCCTCTTGGTAAGCACAAGTCCTAGATGTAGAGCAAGACTGTCTTGGCAATAGACAGGTATGCTATTATTTCCTTGCTTTGTCAAATAATCTTTATAGGATTCCTCTTTGCTTCTTCCTATACCAATATTTCCATAACTTAATTTAGACTCCATTAGCCCCTTAATTGCCTTAAAAATAAGTCTATCTATATTATTATCCTCAAAATTATATATTTCTTTTTCAGGAGTATAAATTTTTAATGTGGTTTTTCTCTGATTGTTAATGATATCAAATGTCTCTATTAAACTTTCAAAATATATATTTTTCAAACTATTAATATCTAGAAAGCGATTAATAGTTGGTAATGTTAATTCTGTCTCTACCTTATCTAATGCATGAAAAATAGAAATTCCCTCCCTTAATTGTTGGATTGTCTGTTGTTCAGTGATTTCAACATAATAGGATCCTTCTAGATGATTTATTAACAGATTTTGTTTAAGGCGGTTTTCTTCTTCTCTGGATAGCTGTATCGCCTTTGGAAAATAGCGTTTTAGAGACTCTTCCTCTTGCTGAGGAATCCGAAATAGGTATTTCCCAAATGTATACATGAAGAACTGATTTGATAAAGTCTGTTTTATTCCAAAAACCTTATCTTTATTAATGCTAATATAATGAATCAAATCTTCTACAGAATGGCATTTAGGTAGCTCTATTCTCCGAATTTTTCCAAGATAGGATACTAGTAAACTATCATCTTGGACAACATATTTTAAATTTCCCATCTATTTTCTTTCCTTTATCACTATAAAAAATTAACAGGATTATACACAAAACTATATAATTCTATTTATTGAATGCAAATGATAAACTATCGGTTAAGCACAACTTGATGAGCATGAAGAACATGAACAGGAACCACATGTGCTGCGAAAAGGCATAGCACTTCCACTTGAAGCTGCTGTAGCTGGTACACCCTCTACATCATCCAATTCCAAAATGTCAATTTCT